>OBVV01000079.1_pt1 | contig 50662 bp, 44 predicted proteins | sample 1476221 | NCBI WGS metagenome assembly OBVV01 (sample SAMEA2580029, study PRJEB22360) | human gut metagenome | biome: human gut; feature: human-associated habitat; material: faeces | place: Denmark | collected 2008/2010 | reverse complement strand
TATTTTTTAGTATTATATATACTATTTCTTAGATCCACAAGTAGTTGCCTTTTAAAATATTCTAATATTCTTATTTACATACAAAAAGAAACTGTAACACTATGTACTTTTGTACGTATCTGTTACAGCCCCTCTCTTTCTTCATGAAACCGTTATGGTATATTAATGCCCTTCTTTAACTTGGAAAACTTCACCAGTAACAGCGTCAATTTTAATTTCTACTTCACGTGTTAATGTTTCTCCATCTATTTCGTAGTGCGGACGACCATTGTCTGTATCGAACTTCACTTTTTCAATGCGATAGTCTGGGTATGCCGTTTTAAAGATTTCCATTGCTTTTTCCTGTGTGATTTGTACTTGTTGCTGTGTAGCTTGTGGTGCTACCGCCCCTGCTTGTTGTGGCGCAGCTCCATTTGTCGCTCCTGCTGGTGTTCCAGTTACCACCGGTGCTACTTGGATAGCTCCTTTCACAGCTGGAATCGCACGTGTATACTGTTCACGGTCTTGATACCAGAACCAACCCATGGCACACGCAGTTACAATAGCGCCTACTAAAAAAGAAATAATGCTTCGTTTCATACTATGTCTCCTTGCTCAATTTTCACAATTCATATATATCTACATATTTCTATATATCACATAGAAATATAGTATCATATCTCTATTTCCTTGAGCAAGGGATGTCACAAAACTTCATCAAACTTTTAAACTACAGTACATCATAGATTTTATAATGCCCTAAGACCTGCAAATAATTGGACAGTTCTCGCACTTCACTTAAAGCTTGTTCTACTTCTGTTTCACGACCTTCTCCTTCGATGTCAATGTAAAAGAAATACTCCCACGGTGTATGCATACATGGGCGTGATTTGATGTTAACCATGTTCAGTTGGTGGTCTTCGAACACTCGTAGGACTTTCACCAGTGCCCCTGGCGTATTCGGAGTTTGTACAATAATACTCAGTTTATGGGCATCACGGATTACTACGTCCTTATGAGTAATAATAAAGAATCGTGTAAAGTTTTCCTGAAAGTTTGCAATATCTGGCGCCAACAGTGTGAGGCTGTATAATTCTTTAGCAGATGCATTAGCGATGCAAGCTTTTGTTACATCTCCAGTATCACTGACAAACTTAGCGCTCACGGCGGTATTACTCATAGGACCCAAGTGCCAAGAGCTATGGGTGGCCAAAAATTGTGAACACTGCATGAGGGCTTGCTCGTGAGAGTACACCTCTTGAATCGCATCTAGGCTAGCACCTTGCACGCCCAATAAACTATGGCTAATACGATGGCGCACTTCTCCTACAATATGAATATTTTTATCCTTAATTAAGTCCGTGCTGTCCCGCACTTCCCCGACGATGGAGTTTTCAATGGGCAATATGGCATAATCGATGCGCCCTTCGTGGACAGCCTGTACGAGCTCACGATGACTTTGACAACGCTCAATCCGTTGCCCCTCCACGGAGCCGCCCTTTTCTATATATTTTGAAAGTACATTCTGCAACACTTCATAGGCATAGGCACCTGGAACTCCCGTATACCCAAGCACCACATGTGCAAGGTCTAGATCCGTAACTCGTTCATCTGCCATAGTAAACCCTCCTATTTTCCGCTTCCAACACTGACATATGTACTCTATTATACACAAAAGTACATGAAACCTTAACTGGTATATATATTCCTATTAATATCCTCCAAAATTTCAATGCAAGTTGACATTCTTATATGGCTGTGATAGGATTGACTCATAAATGTATATCTAAAAGCGAGGAACTTTATCGTTGGTGCTCCCCACCATAGAATGTGTTATCATTCTGAAAGCGAGGAACTTTACTGTTGGTGCACCCCACCATAAAATGAGTTATCATTTTTAAAGAGAGGCCCATAAGGATGGTGCACCCCACCATGGATATACTTTATTTGCAATGTAAGCCGGGATGTATCTCGGCTTTTCTTTTTAGGGACTATAGGAGCTTTCTATGAATACGCAACCAAACTTAAGCTTTTATAAAATCAATGAAACATATATGGAATCATTACAAATCATTGATCCTGATGTTAGAATTTCAACCAGAGATAAACGAACTCGCCCCTATGTAGGCATAGTCCTTACCATCCACGATAGGCTATTTTTTGCGCCCCTTTCTTCACCAGCTAAATTTCCAAGTACATTAGATTCTAATGCACTACAAATTGCTAAAGCAAAAAAATCCAACATTGAAAAAAGACGTATCAGTATAAAAGTTATAAATAATAAACACGTTCATCTTTGCAATATCATTATCGGAAAAATAATTCCTGTGCCTAGTTCTCAAATCTCTGAAATTTCTATCAATGACTTGCTATCATCTACTATCTCTTCTGAGAGAAAATATGGTGACTTGTTACAAAAAGAATATTACGCCATTAATGCAATGAAAGATACAATTTATGATAAAGCACTACGATTTTATACAAAATCCATAACTAACACCCTGCCAAAGCACAATAAGACACATTGCGTAGACTTACAAAAAGCCATCGCCTATCATGACTCTTGGATAGAAGAACATATATAATATTTTCTTTCATACTATCACAAGAAAATTATGTATAACATATGTATGCATAGCCTAATCTTCTTCCTAGAGCTCCAATAAAACCTCATTAGGCTATGCTAGCGGTATCAAACAATAACATATGTAAAAAAATGCGGCATACTCTGGAGCAAAGCTAACTATAGTATCAGTTTGTGGAGTAGTGTGCCGCATTTTTATATCTTATATACTGCTGAAGCTTAGCCCAAGTGTGCTATCACAGCGTCAGTCATGCCTTGGGTATTCACTTTTGTGAACCCTTCACGGTACATATCACCTGTACGATAGCCCGCATCAAGGACAGCTGTTACTGCTTGTTCGATGGAGTCCGCCACTGCTGGCAAGTCCAAGGAGTAACGACACATCATCGCAGCAGACAAGATCGTACCTAATGGGTTAGCAATCCCTTGTCCTGCAATGTCTGGTGCCGAACCATGAATTGGTTCATACAAGGAAGTGCCTGTACCAATGGAGGCAGATGGCAACAAACCAAGAGAACCAGAGATAACAGCACCTTCATCACTCAGAATATCTCCAAATAAATTAGTTGTCACTAGCACATCAAATTGACCTGGATTCGTCACCAGTTGCATAGCTGTATTATCTACATAGTAGTAATCCATGAAAATATCTGGGTTAGCTTCTGCTTTTTCTTTCGCAATTTTACGCCATAAACGAGAAGATGCCAATACGTTGGCTTTATCTACGCTCACCACTTTGCCGGAACGTTTACGTGCTGTTTCTACAGCTACATCCATGATACGTTCTACTTCATACCGAGCATAGGTTTCTTTGTCCCAAGCAAATTCGTTCGGGCCTTCTCCTTGAGCTTCTTCACGTTCCCCAAAGTAGATACCACCAGTTAATTCTCGAACGATAACGAAGTCAACATTTTCTACTAGTTCTGGTTTCAACGGAGAGAACTCACGCAATGCTGGATAGATTTTCACTGGGCGTAAGTTGCAGAACAAGCCCAATGCTTTACGCAAGCCAAGGATAGCTTTTTCAGGACGGATAGATGGATCTACATCATCCCATTTAGGACCGCCTACAGCACCTAACAATACAGCATCTGCCGCTTGGCATGCATCGATCGTGTCTTGTGGCAATGGTTCACCGAAAGCATCGATAGCGGCACCACCCGCTTTTTTCTCAATCCAGTTGGCTGTCACACCCGCTTTAGCAAAGGCTGCGTCCACCACAGCACGGGCGGAATTTGTTATTTCTTCTCCAATGCCGTCGCCAGCAATTAGGACAATTTGTTTTTCACTCATAGTAATCCTCTTTTGAAAGTCTCTACACTACACTAAAATATTTTATCTATCTAGCATACATACTATAGGGAATACCACTAGGCTAATCAATAATAGCATAACCTAGGGTCTCCTATTAATTCTATCATTCCTATTAGTCTTGTCTTGTTTTCGCAAAGTTCACTAGTCCACCTGCTTTGGCAATGTTTTGCACAAATTGAGGTAGTGCCGTTCCCTGGTAGCTTTCCCCAGTAGTCACATTATGGACAACACCTGTAGCCATTTCTACAGCGATTTCATGACCTTCTTGAATGCGCTCCACAGCCTCGCCAATTTCGATGACTGGCAAACCGATGTTGATAGCATTGCGGAAGAAAATGCGGGCAAAGCTATCTGCAACGATGCAAGAAATGCCTTTCTCTTTAATCACCGCTGGCGCATGTTCACGAGAGGAACCACAGCCAAAGTTTTTGCCAGCTACCATAATTTCACCAGCTTTCACATTCGGTGCAAAGGTAGTATCAATATCTTCCATGGCATGTTCCGCCAATTCTGCCATATCCGCAATCGCCAAATAGCGCGCTGGAATAATTACGTCTGTATCTACATTGTCGCCGTAGCGCCAAATCGTTCCTTGAAAGTCTGCCATATTATACCTCCTCAGGGCTTGCTAAACACCCTGCTACTGCACTTGCTGCCGCCACATATGGGCTTGCCAAATATACTTCACTGTCTACGTGTCCCATACGGCCACGGAAGTTACGGTTTGTAGTAGAAACGGTGCGCTCTCCCTCTGCCATAATTCCCATGTAACCACCTAAGCAAGGACCACAAGTTGGTGTGCTTACCGCACAGCCTGCTTCAATAAAGATGTCCATTAAGCCTGCTTTCACAGCTTGGTTATATACATCTTGAGATCCTGGGATGACGATGCAACGCACGAAGTCCGCCACCTTACGGCCTTTAAAGATTTCTGCGCACATTTGTAAGTCCTCAAAGCGACCATTCGTACAGGAACCGATGATAACTTGGTCAATTTGAATACGTTCTTCTTTCACAATATCTTTCATGTAATGTGTATTAGAAGGAAGATGTGGGTACGCCACCACTGGAGTTAATTCGTCCAATTGAATAGTTACCACTTGGCAGTATTCTGCATCCTCATCTGCTGCAATTGGTTCAATAAGGCGTGTGATGCGACCTTGGATATACTCCTCTGTCACTGCATCGTACGGGAATACCCCGCATTTTCCGCCCGCTTCGATAGCCATATTACAGATGGTCAAGCGGTCTGCCATTGTCATGTATTGCACACCAGTTCCATGGAACTCAAGGGCTTTGTAACGAGCACCATCCACACCAATTTTGCCGATTAAGTCCAACACAATATCTTTACCGGAAATCCATTTGGCAGGTTTTCCTTCTAACACGACTTTGATTGTTTCTGGCACTTTGAACCAAGTTTTGCCTTCAGCCATAGCCACACCTGCATCTGTAGAACCAACACCAGTAGCGAAAGCATTCAATGCTCCATAGGTACAAGTGTGAGAATCGGCACCAATGATCATTTCTCCCGGGCCAATCAAACCTTGTTCTGGCAACAATACGTGCTCAATGCCCATACGTCCTACTTCAAAATAGTGTGTAATCTTATGTTGTCGTACGAAATCACGCATCACTTTCGCTTGTGTAGCGGACTTAATATCTTTATTCGGTGTGAAATGGTCCGGTACTAGGTAGATGCGATCTGCATCGAATACAGGTTTACCGATTTTTTCAAACTCTTTCTTTGCTGGTGGAAATGTAATATCGTTCATCAAAATGAAATCTAATTGACACTCGATCATTTGACCTGCTTTCACCTCTGCCAAGCCTGCATGGCGTGCCATATTTTTTTCTGTAATCGTCATACCCATGACATTAACCCTCCTGGTTTCCAAACTCTTGTTCTAATTCTTTTGCTAAATAAATGGCGTTTACTGCGTTAATATAAGCGTTCACACTGGATTTTACAATATCTGTGCTAATACCACGACCTTGGAATCTGCGACCATTGTAGTTGACTTTCACAACCGCTTCCCCAAGGGCATCCTTACCCACCGTTACGGAACGGATTTGGAAATCTTCCAACACAAATGGTGTGTTCACTAGTCGTTCAATAGCTCTGAAAGAAGCATCTACTGGGCCATCACCAACAGCGGCATCCATACGTTCGCCATTTGGTGTTAATACACGAATGCTAGCAAGGACGTATCCATTTTGATCGGAATGGTAATCGTGTTGCACCACGTGGAATGCTTGTTCGTGATGCATTGTATCCATCACTAAGGCATAAATATCTTCATCGTACACTTGTTTTTTCTTATCTGCTAAGGCTTTGAATTGAACGAACAACTCATTCACTCGTTCTTCTTCTAACTGAAAGCCTAAATTCACTAAATGATCTTCAAAGGCATGACGACCGGAATGTTTACCCAACACGATGGACGTTTTTTCTGCCCCTACACTAGCTGGTGTCATAATTTCATAGGTAGTTGGATTATTTAACATACCATGTTGATGAATGCCAGACTCATGAGCGAAAGCATTAGCTCCGACGATAGCTTTATTAGGTGACACAGCAACACCGCAAAGTTTGCTCACCAACTTGCTAGTACGAGTGAATAGTGGTGTGTCGATGTGTACATCGAATGGATAGTGGTCATGACGAGTTTTGATGGTCATTACGACTTCTTCGATGGCCACATTACCAGCTCGTTCTCCTAAACCATTCATAGTACATTCCACTTGACGAGCCCCCGCTTCGATAGCTGCCAATGTGTTCGCATTAGCAAGACCTAAGTCATTGTGGCAATGTACACTGATGATTGCCTTTTCTATACCTTTCGTATGTTCTTTGATGTAGCGAATACGATTGCCGAACTCTTCTGGTGTCATGTAGCCTACTGTATCTGGTACATTCAAGATAGAAGCTCCACCTTCGATAGCTACTTCAAAGACACGACATAGATAATCTAAATCGGTACGAGACGCATCTTCTGCGGAGAACTCGATTTCATCGAATTTACCTTTTGCAAACTCAAGGATGTGTTTCACAATATCTAAGACTTCTTCACGAGTTTTTTTCAATTTATATGTTAGATGAATATCGCTAGTAGCGATAAACACATGAAGACGACTGCGCTCTGCTCCTGCTAGTGCTTCTGCTGCTTTTGTCACGTCATTTTCATTGGATCGAGCCAATGCTGCGATCGTACATCCACGTACTTCTTTAGCAATCGTAGCTACCGCTTCAAAGTCACCTTCCGACGCCGCTGGGAAACCAGCTTCGATGACATCTAATCCAAGACGCACAAGAGCTTGTGCAATCTCTACTTTTTCTGGTGTTTGAAGGGACACACCTGGTGTTTGCTCCCCATCACGAAGTGTAGTATCAAAAAAATAAATTCTGTTATCCATGGTTATTCCTCTTTCTGACTAATCTATATCTGTTCGTATGTCCATTCTAATGGATGATTCTAAAAAAACTGAATATGTGGCCTCCATATCTCACCTTTGCTAAAATCATTCCTATGGTGGTTTTAAGTACGTGCCCTCTGAGATTTCTTTCAGAGAATAGAAAAACGCCCCCAGAGATGTCTATGCATCCCTAGGGGCGTTATATAGCGTATTGGTTGTATCGTATTTTTACATTTTACATACTGTCTATCCTAGTAGTACATTACAGATTTTAACACTATTGAGTGCGATTGTTCGTCATAATCACCCACCTCTTATACTGTTAGTAAGCTATGCTTACATCTATCAGAACATTCTAATAGAGTTCACTTGTACTGTATACCTTATACAGATTTCGTCGTAAAATGTAAGAAACACTGATCAACCTATGATACAAAAAAGCCCCTCAATGTGCAGTGCACATCAAGGGGCATTATCATTTCAATAACACGGTCCCACCCTAGTTGGTTCTCACAGTTATAACGGAACTACCGTCGATGACTACTTGGTTTCACCATCGCTGCTCACAGGGGAGTTTCAATATAACCGTTCTACTACTTCACACCAACCAGTAGCTCTCTGAAAGTAACTAACTATATCTTTATACCTGTTCATCGCATTTGCTTTATATAACTGAAGACTATTCTATAGCATTTTAAGTCGCTTGTCAATAGACTAATGTGTTTTTTATCTTTATATATACACAATACGAATAAATTCTGTTGTACAGTACAAATCATTGATTTGTTCAAATAATCGATGAAAAAGCCTAACGAAAGAGGTTCGCACCCTCTACACGTTAGGCTATTTCAAATTCCTTAGTCATTTGAGATGAGCCTAACGCCAGCACACGTTGACGGCTCTTCTTGTTTATGTCTCAAGTATAGCATTGTTTGAGATAAAAAACAATAGGACGGCTGTATCAAACAATAGATAATACACATCATATCGCTCCAACAATTGATATACATCTTATTGTTTTTGTATTTTCTTCTACAGATGTTAGCCTACAACTCTTCGGTTTTATACAAAGTATACCCTTCATAGTAATAACTATGATCAATGCCTTTCATATATACTGTTCTATCATCTATCTGATCTGTTAAGGCACTTTTTAAGAGATACTTGATTTCAGTATCTTTAATAGGACTTCGTTCCATGGCTAGCAAATAATCATCTTTATCAACTAGGCTCCAATCTACAACAAGATGTAGTTCTTGTTTCAATATTTGATCTAGCCATATTCTAGCACTTCTTCCATTGCCTTCTCTGAAAGGATGTGCCACGTTCATCTCCACATATTTTTCAATAATTTCATCAAAAGTAGATTGTGGCATGTTCTCTATACTTTCAAGGGCCACCTGTAAATACATCACAGGAGCAAACCGGAAGTTACCTTTTACCATGTTTACCGTTCTAACTTTTCCTGCAAAGTCATAGATATCTTCAAATAAATATCTATGTATCGCTGCTAACTGAGCAAAAGAACCTACGGAATACACTGCTAATACTGTACCATCAAATAGGTCTAGGGCTTTCTTTTTACTAATCCGTTCTTCCTCTCTAGCAAGTTCTACAGAATTAGTAATCCCCAATTTATTTTGCAACACCATGTCATCACCACCTTCTAGCACAAAATATACAACCTCATCTAGCACTCATCAATTCTATAAAAATCTTCTAGGATGTATGTTGTAACAGGCGTCACAAACAATTCATATTTTATAATTAATTCTACGAGATCATTGCCATCTATTCAAGCAAAAGGACTGCAACCAGAATCTATTGTATTCTGTTACAGTCCTTTCTTTATAACATACTCAGTATATCTTATTTTTTATTCTCAATGGCTGCTTTCACAAATCCTTTGAACAATGGATGTGCATTGTTTGGACGAGATTTCAATTCTGGGTGGAATTGTACGCCCACGAACCAAGGATGATCTGCTACTTCAACACATTCTACTAGACGATTGTCAGGGGATGTACCAGAGATAATCAACCCTGCATCTGTCAATTGTTGACGGTATGCATTATTAAATTCCCAACGATGACGATGGCGTTCATAGATCAAATCTTCGCCGTATGCTTCATGTACTTTTGTACCAGGTACTGTTTTACATGGGTATACGCCAAGACGCATTGTACCACCTTTTTCATCCACATCTACTTGATCGTCCATTAAGTCGATTACCGGGAATTGGCAGCTTTCATCAAATTCTGTGGAAGTAGCGCCATTCATGTCCAATACGGAACGAGCAAATTCCATCACAGATGTTTGCATACCTAAGCAAATGCCAAGGAACGGCACTTTATGCTCACGAGCATATTGGATAGTAGAAATTTTACCTTCTACGCCACGGCAACCGAAACCACCAGGTACCAAGATACCATCTACATCTTTATATACTTCCGCTAAATCAGTACCTTCTGCTTCTACCGCTTCAGAGTCAACCCATTTAATGTTCACTTTTGTATCTTCTACGATACCTGCATGACCCAATGCTTCTGCTACAGAAATGTATGCGTCATGTAATGCTACGTATTTACCCACAAGAGCAATCGTAATCTCTTTCTTAGGGTTCAAGATTTTATGAACCATTTCTTTCCATTCTGTCATATCTGCAGGACGATCTTCTAGGTTCAATTTGCGCACTACAATGCTATCTAATCCTTCATCTTGCATCATCAATGGTACTTCATAAATGGTGCTACAAGTCCGGTTTTCTACAATAGCATCTGGGTCTACGTCACAGAATAATGCCAATTTATCTTTCATGTCACGAGAAATTTCTTTTTCTGTACGGCATACGATAATATCTGGTTGAATACCGATACCACGAAGCTCTTTTACACTATGTTGTGTTGGTTTTGTTTTCAATTCACCTGCTGCACTGATATATGGTACCAATGTAACGTGGATATATAACACATCATCACGGTTTACTTCTTTTTTCACTTGTCGGATTGCTTCCAGAAAAGGTAAGCTTTCAATATCCCCTACAGTACCGCCGATTTCTGTGATTACTACGTCTGCATTGTCTTCTTTACCTACACGGAACACAGCATTTTTAATTTCATTCGTAATATGAGGGATAACTTGCACAGTAGAGCCAAGATATTCACCTTTACGCTCTTTATTGATCACAGACCAATACACTTTACCAGCCGTGATATTAGATGTTTTACCTAAGTTAATGTCGATAAAACGTTCATAGTGACCTAAATCTAAGTCAGTTTCTGCACCGTCGTCAGTGACGAACACTTCACCATGTTGATAGGGACTCATTGTACCTGGGTCAATATTGATATATGGATCAAATTTTTGAATTGTCACCTTATATCCACGGTTTTTCAACAAACGTCCCAAGGATGCTGCAGTAATGCCTTTACCTAATGATGATACGACGCCACCTGTTACGAAAATATACTTTGTTGACATGATGCCTCCCTAATAATTATATGCTTCTGATTACATTTTTTCAGGAGCGGAAATACCTAAGATACCAAGACCATGTTGTAATACATGCGCCGTTGCTGTAATCAAACCTAATCGAGCTTGTTGCAATTCTGGGTCAACGCCCATGATACGGCCTTGTTTATAGAAGGAATGGAATAAACTTGCTAGATCGTACAAGTATTTAGCTATACGATGTGGGGCTTTATTATTAGCAGATAACTGAATTTCTTCTGGGTAGGCTGCTAATTTTTTAATCAATTCCACTTCTTGTTCACTTTGCAATGCTGTGAAAGATGTATTCGCCCAGTCCCCATAAGCAATACCCGCTTCTTTGACTTGTCCAAAAATACTGTGAATACGAGCGTGCGCATATTGTATGTAGTACACTGGATTGTCGTTAGACTTAGATGATGCCAAATTAATATCGAAGTCCAATTGACTATCTAAGGAACGCATCAAGAAGAAATATCTTGCTGCATCCACCCCTACGTCTTCAATCAATTCATCCAACGTAATCGTTTCACCAGTACGTTTGGACATTTTTACAAGTTCTCCATCACGGTATAAGAATACCATTTGTAATAACAGAACTTCTAATTTATCTGGATTGAATCCAAGCGCTTCCATAGCTGCTTTTACACGGGCAATATACCCATGATGGTCAGCACCCCAAATGTTAATTAATTGTTTGTAACCACGTTCGTATTTATCTTTATGGTATGCAATATCTGCAGCTAAGTATGTTGGTTCTCCATTGTCACGGATAACCACTCGATCTTTGTCATCTCCATATTGCATAGACGCCAACCAGTAGGCTCCATCTTTTTCATACATTCCGCCAGATTCTAATAGCTGATTCACCAACGTACGAATTTCACCACTTTTATGCAAACTACGTTCGCTGAACCAACGGTCAAAGCCAACGCGGAAATTACGTAATGTTTTGCGCAATCCATTTAATTTTTCTGTTAAAGCAAATTCTTTAAAGAATGGAACACGCTCTTCTTCTGGAAGTACTGCGAAGAAGTCGCCTCTCCAGTTAATCAATTCTTGTGCTGTATCGATGACATCTTGACCACGATAGCCAGACTCAGGGAACTCATGTTTCATATCTAATAATTCTAAATAACGAGCATTCACAGAAGCCGCTAAATTATCGATTTGTTTACCTGCATCATTGATGTAATATTCAGCAAACACATTATATCCTGCAGCACGCATCAAATTCACCAAAGCACTACCATAGGCAGCACCACGACCATGTCCTACATGTAACAACCCTGTTGGGTTTGCACTAACATACTCGATTTGCACTGTATCTTCTTCACGAAGTGGTGCATTACCATATGTGTCCCCTGTTGTTAATATATTTTTTAAAGTATCGTAAATCACATCCGATGCTAAAAAGAAATTGATAAATCCAGCACCTGCTACTTCAGCACGAGTTAACCAATCATAATTCATATGAGAAATGATAATTTCCGCAATCGCCTTTGGATTAGATTTCGCTACACGTGCAGATTGCATAGCAATATTAGTGGAAAAGTCACCAAATTCTTTTTGCGGTGGTACTTCCAATTGTGCCTCTGGATAGGTACCTTCTGGTAGTTCTCCTTGTTCTAGAGCTATCTGCAAAGCCTCCTTAATGGCTGCCTTCAAAACTTCTTTCATGTCCATAATGTACATCCTCCCGAATCTCTACATATAGTTGGTTGTAAAATTGCCACTCACCACCAACAGAGATATCATATCCTAAACAAATATGGCCCTTGCCATCGTTCAACTCTATATCTAATTCATGGGTTAGCATAGCCAACTCTACCGCCCCATAAGGCGTTTCCAAGCTAGCTATATTAGTCTTCCCCAATTGGTACTCATGGCGCATAGAAAATTCACCAGTTCGCAAGAGTACCACCGAATCCTTATAAGCTTTAATAGTCGTTTTCGTATTCCCCAAACCTGTGACTTCACTTTCATCATAAATGATATGTTTCGCCAAAGCTGTTTCATAATACTTACCAGAGGATACTAATTCTACCACCGTATCTTCTCCATCCGCATCACGTTGCGTACTTTTCACAGACACAATCACTCGTTTCATTAGCATTCCTCCTCTCTTATTTACGCACCTCTGTATCATTTTATTATATCACAATTTGCTGCAATGAGGGCATCTTTTTGGGCCCGTTCCATGCGCTTCACTTGCTGTTCCATGGATTGAGCATCTTGCTTTCTACTGAAAGCTGTACTCCACACCAAGGTTACCGGTCTACGACCTCGCGTATACTTGGCGCCCCCTTTAATTTCTCCATTATGAGCGCGTATGCGTTTCTCTAAATCCGTAGTCCAGCCCGTATAGAGAGAGCCATCCGCACATCGTACCATATAGGTATAAAACTTTTCTTCCATCTTATTCACCAGCTGGAATTGGTGCTAAGTCAACAGATTGAATCACCACTGGTTCTTTCGGGGTATCACGCTTATCTCGTGGCACACGACTAATCGCTTCTACTACATCCATCCCTTGTACAACCACTCCAAAGATGGTGTGCTTATTATCTAACCAAGGAGTAGGTGCCACTGTAATAAAGAACTGCGCATTCCCTGTATTAGGACCTGCATTGGCCATCGCCAAGATGCCCATTTTATTAAAGTGTAAATCATTGCTCACTTCATCAGGAATCGTGTATCCAGGACCACCTTTTTTATTATCTCCACCTTGGATCATAAATCCATCGATAACACGGTGAAAGGTTAAATTATTGTAGTATCCTTGTTCAATTAAACTTTTGAAGTTTTTCACAGTGATAGGTGCCTTACTACCATACAGACGCACTTTGATATCACCTTTATTCGTATGAATCGTAGCATATTCATCAGCAATTGGTGTCGCATCAAAACTAGGCATCTTTGCTTCTACTTTCACATCTTTACCTACTTCAGATTTTGCTTGCTGAGCTGCATCTGTACCACAAGCAGCCGTCACTACTAATGTTGCTCCTAATAGTGCACTCAGTAAGATACGTTGTATATTCATTAATTATCTCCATTTCTAAAATAAAAACCACCGTTAGATGAAACCTCTAACGGCGGTCTTTACTTATTGTATCATACTTGACGCAGATGTGCAAAAAGAATCTACCCTATCTCGCTAAGACTTGACGAATATAATAGCCACGTGCTCGCAAGGAACCATTCAAATAAACAATCTCATTCGATTTCACACGAATCAAGTATAATGGATCATCACGGTCTAATAATTTTTCCATACCAATGTCTGTTAGTACCTTAGCATACTCTTCATCATCAGGCCCTAGCACAGTGGCTACCCCTTGAATCTGAACACTCTTTGCTGTACCTGGACCCTCATAAGGATCAAACACAGTGAGAGATACATTTTTATCCTCTTCTAAATGAAAGAATTTCTCACCACCTTCAGAGAAAATATCAATGTAGCCATCATGCACAGTATACGATAATGGCGTGCAGCGTACACCCGTTTCACTGTGTGTCGCCAACGCACAAGTATGATGAGCTTTTAAAAAATCAACAATCTCAACATGCAATTCACGTGGGTCCATCTTTCTTGCAGTTTTATCCTTCTCTGTCCAAAAAGAAGCTGCTACTTTATAATCCATCAATTCTCCTTTCAACCCCTGCACGAACTTACCTCATTCTATTATATCACTAACAGGTATGTCCATTTCAAGTACTTGTAGAATAATTTTGAAAATTATTATTAAAAACTTAACTCAACCAAAGTAAATACGATACATTCGAAGCAGACTAAGCAAAGCACAAGTTTGCAAACGCCCTCCCCTGAGGAACGCGGTTACGAGTAGCAGCCTTGTGGCGTTCCTTTACTATCAAAATCACACAAACCCAAGAAGAGCACGGTGTGCCCCCGAACAAACATTATGAAATACCGTTTGAGAGGGGTATGCCGTGCTCTTCCCTTTGCTCTATTCAGTTAAAACCGCCACAGGCTGCATAGCAAAACAAGAGACGACTTAGTCACGATCATATTTCACTCGATAAATCTCACCTGTAGCTGCATCAATTTTTACATCTACTTCTTCGTATCCACGGAAGCCTTCAATTTCATAATGAGGGCGACCATAGTCCACGTCAAAATCAACATCTTTAATTTGATAATCTGGATATTGTGCTTTAAAAATTTCTACTGCACGATCATAGCTAATGGCTGCTTGCGCTTGTACTGGTGTATATTTACTGAAAGCCGCTTGTGCTGGCACTGTAGCCACAAATAAACCTGCACCTACCACAGCTGCTAACGCTACTTGTTTCATTACTTTATTCATAAGATTTTCTCCTCAATACACGAAACTTATCTTTTATATCGATATATCTCTATATCCTACAATAATAGTATATCTTAATACAAATCAAATCGTCAACCATAACCATAGCCTATGTTATGCTAAAATTGCATAGATAGAAACTATAACAAAATAAACAACACCATCTTCTCCCAAAGGAATGCATTTAGGCGTAGTAGCCTTATGGCGTTCTTCACTGCCTAAATAAAACAAATGCAAGAAGAGCACGGTATGCCCTCGAACAAACATTATGAAATACCGTTTGAGAGGGGGTATACCTGGCTCTTCCCTTTATCATATTTAGTTAAGAACGCCACAGGCTACATAGCATCACAAGGGTCGCTCCCAACATAACAAGAACTGCTACATAATCAATACCTTGTAAACTTACTTTACGCATAAATGTATGTTGCTGATTGCCAAAGCCTCGAAGTTCTAAAGACAACGCCATTGTCTCAGATCGACTTAATGATTTCAGCATCAATGGTTGAATCACAGTCATGTAAGATTTTATCTTTGTCAGCCAATTGCCTTCTAAAGACATGCCACGGCAAGCCTGTGCTTCTTGTACCGCTTTACTTTCACGTAAAAAGTCTGGTACAAAGCGTAGTGCCGCTGTAAACATAAATGCATAGGCATAGGGGATGCGACATTGTTGTACAAGGGCCACTGTTAAATCTTGTGTTTTCGTCGTCACAATGAGCATCATAAAGATAGTAGTCATCGTCAACATGCGCAAAGCCGTCACAATAGCAGAATCCACAGACCAGCTACCCAAGTACTGTACGATACCTAAGAATGCAGAAAATCCAATTAAAGCCAATAAAGGTTTCCATTGACGGAACAAGATGCTACCAAATAGCATTAACAGCAATTCTACCCCAAATAATGTTAACAATAGCTCCGGAGTTTTCATAGCAATGGCTAAGATGGACACAAAAATAGTAGCCCAAATTTTTGTTAATGGTACAAATTTCATCAGTCTCCTCCTAACCTTTCACATACTCTGCATAGCGCAGTTCAAACTCTTTCATAGACTTACAATATCCTAAGGCTGGCACCGTTTCACTGAGTACCACACTTGGTGGTTTTGTCAAACCAAGTTCCAACAGATCCTCACGATTTGTAAACAATTCTTCTGGGAGTCCATCAAAGGCTTTCGTGCCATATCCCATAATGATCACTCGTGTAGAATATTCTGCCATAATTTCCATGTCATGAGTAATTAATAATATGGTCAACCCTTGGGATTGTAATTCTTGCAATAATACCAAAAGTTCCTTTGTTTCCGTTCCATCTTGACCGCTCGTTGGCTCATCAAGAATCAACAATTTCGATTGCATTGCCAAGGCAGAGGCGATAGCTACCCGTTGCTTTTCTCCACGGCGTAGGCCTAATGGATAGGATTCTGCTAAATGAGAAATGCCTACTCGTTCCAACGCATCTTTCACGATACTACGAACGGTTTCTTTATCATATCCCAACTGTTCAGGCCCAAATGCCACCTCTTCTGCCACGGTTTGGCGGAACATTTGACGATCTGGTTGTTGAAATACATAGCCAATAAAACGCCCTCTTTCAGAGGTAGGCATATGTGTAATATCTCGGCCATCATAAGAAATCTTGCCTTCCACTGGCGTTTCTAAACCGACTAATAAACGGGTCACTGTCGTTTTCCCACAACCATTACGCCCACCTAATGTAATGAACTCACCACTACCAATGGTGAAAGTCACATCTTTCATAATGTCTTGTCCTGGCACATAGGAAAAGCGCAAATTTTCAACTGTCAACATATTAGCGTTCTCCTTTCAACAAACTAGACTGAGCAGATTCCAAGGACAACCATGGTGTATCTAAGGCGATCCCTTTCGCTGTTAATGATTTATACGTCACAAACAAGGATGGTAATGCATCTACATAGGTATTTGTATCATACATGTAAGACAACACATCTTCTACGGAACTATCGATTTTTAGCTCCCCGCCATCGACTAATACCATACGATTTGCGTACGGCAATACAGCATGTAAATCGTGGTCGATAACAACTACAGTAATACCATGGTCACGATTCAAGGAACCTACTAAGCGATACAGCTCATCAGTTCCTTCTGGATCCAAGGAACTAGTCGGTTCATCTAATACTAAGATAGATGGGTTTACCGCTAGTACAGAGGCGATCGCTAATCGCTGGCGTTGACCACCAGATAAGCTATACACATTGCGGTCTTCTAAGCCCGTCAATCCCACTTGGTCTAATACGATAGCCGTACGTTCTTCGATAGCTTCCGCCGTATAACCACGGTTTTCTAGGGCAAAGGCTACTTCTTCTGCTACCGTCATTGTTACTAATTGTGTATCGTAGTCAGCTAAGACAATACCGATATCATCGGCTACGTCTGGAATCTCTAATTGTGTCACCGCTTTACCATTGATGAATACCATCCCTTCCATAGTACCACCGTAAAACTTAGGCACAGCCCCTGCCATAGCCATACAAATAGTAGATTTACCACAACCTGCTGGTCCTGTAATAACAAGAAAATCTCCTTCGTTCACAACTAAGTTGATGTCTTTCACGGCATATTTCGTTTGATTTCCATAGCGATAACTCATATGATCGATGACGATAGGAGCTTTCACGGATGGTACAATGTGTAAATCACTGTGATCACTGCTGTCCGTTAATTGTTGTCCTTTTACAGTTTGGCGAGCCAACAATTTTTGCGCCGGAATGTACAGGAATGGTGCCACTACGGCATTACAAAGGGCCACCATTAATACTAAAGGCCACATGGCATTCCAATACACATTGCTCGGCAAACCTAACACGAGGTACAAGCAAGTAATGAAGGCTCCACCAGACGCCACAGTACTGATGAAAGCGCTCAATATAGGCATCAAATTTAACTTACCAATTTTTAGATTAGAAATGTAATGCACTAATACGGCACATGTGAAAGCCCCCAAAGGCTCACTAATCAGGTTGCCATATGGCAATGCTGATTTTGATGTGAATACATTGATCAAGGCGGCTACCAAACCAATACCCAAACTTTGTCTAAGGGTTGGTCGCGTTAAGTTGATAGCTACACAATAAGTAGCTATGGTCCAGTTTGGCGTTACCCCTGCCACACTTGGGGATACTGCATGCAGAATCGTTCCCAAGGCTAGCATGATAGTACTTACCGTTATCCAACGAAACTGACCACCCTGCACATGGGTATAACTCAGTTTCGACACATCTTTGATTTCTTTCATTCCATCCTCCCTATATATTTCTATAGCACTTATATCGTATATTCTAAAATACAATTATACTATTTTTTTACGATTCATGCTATCACTAACCCCAATATTTACATTCACTCCCTGTAAGGATTCTTACGATGCCCCCTATCACTAAGGCAATTTTTATGTAGATGCACTTGGGTTAAAGCCATACAACACAAAAAACCGCAACACTTTCTCCACTAAGAAACTGTTGCGGTCTTTGCCACTTTATAGGCAATAGCCATTTATCCACGGCTAGCTGCCAATAATTGTTGTGTATACGGATGCGTTGCCAATCCCAAATCTTTTGATGCCAAGGTTTCTACAATCGCACCTTCTTTCATCACAATAATACGATCGGTGAGAGTTTGCAAAACGCCTAGGTCATGGCTGACGAACACATAGGTAAACGGTTGCTCTTCGTAAACATCTTGAATCAATTCGATGACCCTCGCTTGATTGCACACATCGAGGGCACTCGTCGGCTCATCAAATAAGACAAGTTCAGCCCCGACTGCCATCATGCGGGCTAAAACCAATCGCTGTAACTGGCCTCCGCTCAATTCATGGCGGTATTTCTTCCACACCGATGTATCCAATCCCACCTTTGAAAGCCACCATTCACAGCGCTCTTTCACCTCTTGTTTTGTGCCTATCCCAAAATTCACGCAAGGCTCTAGCATAAATTCACCTACTGCCATGCGAGGGCTAATGCTATGAAAGGAGTTTTGGAACATCACTTGCAAGGAACGATAGAGCTCTCTCTCATTTCCTTTCCATTGGGAAATAGATTTTCCAAACAAAGAAAGGTTCCCTGAAGTTGGCTCTTCTTGCAAGGACAGTAATCGCAACAAGGTACTTTTACCAGATCCACTGCCACCCGCAATTCCAATACGCTCTCGTTCTTGCACGGACAAACTCACATCTTGCAGTGCTGTCACCGTTTCCCCTTTGCGGGTATATAGTTTGCTGACGCCCTGAACTTCTAGTATCATACTTTCACCTCCTGCAAGGACTGTAAAAGTAGTTTCGTATATTCATGTTGCGGATTTAATAAAACCTCTTCGGTCTTACCGATTTCCACTAACACACCTTCATGCATAATGCCTACGCGATCCGCCAATCTACGGGCTATCTGAATATTGTGTGTGATAAACAGCAACGTATTCTGCAATCGCTGTTGCACCTCTTCTAGGACTTTCACAATATCCTGTTGCACCAATACATCAAGAGCGCTAGTCGGTTCATCTGCAATCAGTAGTTGTGGATGTATGAGTAAACTCATAACGATGGCCACACGCTGTTGCATGCCCCCACTCAGTTGAAATGGATAGGACTCAAGCAATGCCTTTCCTCGTGGTAAGGAAACAGCCTCTAGCAGATTCAAAATATCGCCTTCATCATAGGCCTTTCCATGGGAGTCTAAGATTACTTTCATCTGCTCTCCAATGCGTTTGAATGGGTTTAAATAATTACCTGGATTTTGATAAATCATGGCTATATGTACACCACGTACACCCTGCCATTCTTTAGGTCCATAAGTGAGCAAGTTATCTCCCCCATAGTGGATGGCTCCCGTTAGGTCTGCCTGTTCTAACAAACCTAAGAGAGCTTTCGCTACAGTAGATTTTCCGGACCCACTTTCACCAATGATGGCAAAGGTTTCATTCTGTTTTAACGTGAAAGATACCTCTTTCACGACCTTTACTCCATCGTAAGAGACGGATAAATTGTCTACGCTTACTAAATCTGTATTAGTCAATGGTACTATCCTTTGTCATTACATAAGAATCAAATTGGGGCTACTATTTCGCCCTTTACACATGCCTACCATCTTGTAAGGCATCACTAATGTAATTTAATAACACAACAGTGATAAAAATTGCTAACCCTGGATAGATTAACAGCCAAGGCGCTGTTTGCAAGAAATCTCGAGCATTCAGCAAGATAGCACCCCATTCTGGTGTAGGCGGTTGTACGCCAATGCCGATCAAGGAAAAGCTTGCCACCGTAATAATCGTGTCCCCCATATGTTGAATGATGACCAACAATAGAGTTCCTCGAAGATTGGGAATCATGTAGCGACGGATAATGCGCCACAAGGACGCCCCAGACATACGTGCTACAACCACATATTGTGCTTGTTTTTCCAAATTCACCAAGTTCCGCGTAATCTTTGCGTATTCTGCCCAACGAGTTAGGCACAGTGAAATGATAATATTTTCCACAGACGGCCCCAATATACCGATGCAGGCAATAGCCACGATCATGCTAGGGAACCCTAGTATCATATCGATGCAACGAGATCCCAATTCATCAATATACCAAGGACTCATACTTAGCAAACCACCGATACAAATGCCAATGATACTGCTAATAGCAATGATGGATATGGCTATGAACAACGAATCTTGTCCGCCCCATAATATCCGTGAAAGTACATCACGCCCCAATTGGTCCGTACCTAATAAATGCGTTGCACTTATATCTTGTAATCTAGCCCCTAAATTTGTATCATTAGGGTCAAAGGGAGCTAACTGAGAACCAAATAGAAAAAGTCCTATCCAAAGTATAGTCAGTAAAATGGCCCCTAAGAGCACCTTATCTTGTTTCCATACACGAATCATGGGCGCCCTCCATATCTTCTTTCGGGATGAAGTAAGTACATCCATATATCCACCGATGTATTGACCACCACATAGACTAGAGAAATCCATACGATATAACTTTGTATCACAATATAATCACGACTAATAATACCATGCACCATGAGTTGGCCCATCCCTTTGACAGAAAATACCGTTTCAATCACTGCAGAACCGCCCAACATAGCGCCGGTCGTAATCCCTAACATGGATAACAGCACAAGGCGTACTTGAGGAATGATGTAATCACGATAGATATATGCAGTACGTATACCCATCGTTTTTGCCCCTATCACCGGCAACGATGCATACGCTTGCACCACTGCGTTGCGAACGCGACGAATGTATAAGCCACAAAACCAAATCGCCAAGGTAATACTCGGCAACACGTAAGCACTTAACCCCTTCGTATTTGTCACAGAGAAAATAGGAATCTTCACAGCTAGCGCATATAATAACAACAATCCTACCCAAAATGCTGGTACTGCCAATGCTAGAAATGATACTATACGCACCACATAATCGATCCAAGTATCTTTATAATGCGCTGCCAGTCCTCCTAAACCTATCGATAGGATACTGCCTAAACCGATGGAAACCGCCACCAAGGATAAGGTCCTTGGCAAAGCACTTTGCAACAAATCTACAACGGGCACATTCAGGAAGATAGACTGCCCAAAATCTCCATGTAACATTTGCCACAACCAACGACCATATTGTATATACCAAGGGTCATTAAGGCCTAACTCTTGTCGAATTTGTTCCACTATAGTAGGATCTGGCGTCATACCTTGCAGATAAAACCGTGCCGACACTGGATCTACAGAAGACATTTGCATTAAGAGAAACGTTCCCAATGTGACTGCCAATAATACACCTACCATAGATGCCAATTTATATAATAATACCCGTACCATATCAATCCACCTTTCTTATATACATTCTCTATTAAAGTATATAGGATAGGACCCCTCTTTGTAAATATAACAATTTAATTTTATTCCTTCTGTGTGATTAAATATATAATTGTAAAAGCATTTAGCAACTTATACACTTCCAATATATATTCACTTTTATGAGAATTATTGTCTTTTATAGAAAAATACAGTATACTATAGTTATTCTTAAGTTTTTTATAAGGAGGATATATGAAAAAATGGGTTGCACTAGCAATGACGCTGTTTGTTGCTATCGGTTTAATTGCTGGCTGTGGTTCTGATGAATCAAGCAAAAATGGCAAGCATTTGAATCTTGGTTTATATTGGTTTGGTGAAACATTGAACCCTACACATGAATGGGATGCTTGGACATTGACACGAATCGGTGCCGGTGAAACGTTAGCAACGGTAAGTTCAGATATGAAATTTGAACCTCAGTTAGCCGATTCCTGGGAAGTGGTGGATCCTTTAACATGGAAATTCCATATTCGTGAAAATGTAAAATTCCATAATGGTTCTATGATGACACCTACGGCGGTAAAAGCATCTATTGAACGTACAATCGCCGAAAGCAAGCGTTCCAAAGAAGCTGTAAAGATAGACTCTATTACAGTGGATGGTCAAAATCTAATTATTAAAACAACAGAACCAAATGTTGATTTACTAGCTAGTTTAACTGAGCCTGCTTTTGTCATCGTAGATGTACAAGGTACAACAGATATGGATAATACGCCAATTTTGACTGGTCCTTACAAAATTGTAAAACATACAAAAAAAGAAGAAATTCAGTTGGATCAGTTCAAAGAATACTGGGGTGGAACACCTGCTTTAGATTCTTTAACAGTTAAAGATCTAGAAGATAATAATAAACGTGCTATGGCTCTACAGTCTAAAGATGTAGATATGATCCAAAAGGTAGATAGTGCTAATCGAAGTTTATTTGAAAAGGGTGATTATAACATCATTGAGTCCGCAGGGGTTCGCACATATATGCTACAGTTGAATGTCCGTGAAGGCAATGTATTATCAAATCCAACCGTACGAGCAGCTATCGCAAATATGATCGATTATGATGCATTAGCAAAAGTAATCGGTAATGGTGCCGTTACTGGAGGTGCGCCATTCCCTCCAACAGCCAACCTAGGCTTTGATGAACTAAAAGATAAACAACATAAAGATTTAGCTAAAGCAGATGCATTACTAAAACAAGCTGGTTACACAAAACAAGGTGCTACCTACATGAAAGATGGCAAACCATTACACTTAGTGTTAGCTCTTTTTGGTAAAGATAGTAGCGTTTACGAAAAACTTCAAGATGATTTAAAACAAGCTGGTGTTGAAGTCGAATTAAAACGTGTACAAGGTCCTGATGAATTACTAACGTTAGCTCCTAATGGTTTCGATATGGGAGAAACAAACTGGGTAACAATGTCCACAAATGATCCATATTGGTTCCTTAGCCTAGCTTTCAAAAGTGGTGCCAAATCCAATCGTGGAGACTATTCGAATCCGAAGGTTGATGAGTTAATTAATAAAATGACAACTACATTTAACGAAGAAGAACGCACAGCGATTGTCAAGGATATTCAAAATGTGTTGCTAGAAGATAGCGCTGGTTATTTCTTATACTATCCAAGTGCCAATGTAGTAACAACAAAACGAGTAAAAAATGTGAAAGTATTCCCTATTGACTACTATGTGATTACAAAAGACACCACTGTAGAATAAAGGTATACTGTATTCAGTTTCTTTTAAATAAGAACTGTACAAAATGTAACTATAATAAAATAAAAAGAAACATAAGTGAGATACATGATAAACTGATTTCAGGTATAACAAAGTAGCCTCACTTATGTTTCTTTTTTTATAGTTTTACGTTTCTCATCAAAAGGACATCATGAATAAAATTTACTTCGATATTTAGTCAACAGTAATATCCTTCGTCATTAAATAGTAATCAATTGGGAATGCTTGTGCATTGTGAACGCGTTTACTTGTTACCACAGAGGATACTGGGTAGTACAAGAAGTAGGCCGCATTATCTTGAATTAAGATATTTTGGACTTCTTTTGTAATATTACGACGTTCTTCTGCATCAAAGGTATTTGTCATTTTGTCCAACAATGCATCTACACGAGGGTTAGAGTACTCACCACGGTTTGCTTTCGTACCTGTTGCAAATAAAGCAGATAAGAAACGGAATGGGTCATTGCTTGTTAAGGTAGACCAGTTATTTTCACCCATAGTTAATGTATCTGTAGCACTGCCCAACACATCGTCAGCGCTTTGTACACGTTTTAACTCTACTTGTACACCAGCAGCTTTTAAGTCAGATTGGATCTTTTCATAGGATACAGTGTCTTTACCCCATACACCCATAGTTAATTGCAATGGTTGACCATCTTTTGTGTATACATCGCCCTCTTTTGTGTAACCAGCTTGTTTTAACAATTCATCTGCTTTTGCCAAGTCTAGATGTTGTTTGTTTGGTAAGCTATCGAAACCTAAGTTCGCTGTTGGAGGGAATGTAGCGCCTCCTGGAATAGCACCATTACCCAATGCTTTTGCTAATCCTTCGTAGTCGATCATATAAGAGATAGCTGCACGCACCATTGTATTCGCTAATGGAGAACCTTCTTTCATGTTGATTTGTAACATGTGTGTACGAACACCCGCTACTTCTAACAAGTTGTAGTCTTTATTTTCGAATAAGCCACGGTTAGCACCATCTACTTTTTGAATAATATCTACTTCTTTAGATTGTAATGCCATAGCACGTTTGCTGTTGTCTTCGATATTTTTAACTGTTAACGTATCTAAACCAGGTGTGCCACCCCAATACTCTTTATGTTGTTCTAGTTGAATTTCTTCTTGTTTCGTATGTTTCACAATTTTGTAAGGACCTGTTAAGATTGGTGCATTTTCCATATCTTTTGTGTCTGCAACATCCACGATAACAAAAGCAGGTTCTGTTAAGTCTGCCAATAAATGCGCATTTGGCTCTGTTGTTTTGAAAATCAAGTTTTGACCATTCACCGTGATACTTTCAATTTTGATGGCATCTTTAGAGCGTTTGCTGTTAGCAATGGTTCTTTCGATGGATGCTTTCACCATATCTGGAGTCATCACAACCCCATTATGGAATTTTACATTTTCACGGATATGGAATTTCCAAGTCAATGGATCCACATTTTCCCAAGAATCTGCCAATTGTGGTTGGAATGTCATATCTTTGTCTACTGTCGCTAATGTTTCACCGGCACCAATACGAGTCAATGTCCACGCATCCCATTCATGCGTTGGGTCTAACGTTTCCCCAAACCAGAATAAACCTAAGCCTGCATGCTTGCCACTTTTACTAGTGTCTGAACCGCATCCAGCCAATAAGCCTAAGGCAACAATCAATGTCATTGCTAGCACTAACCAACGTTTCATAGTTCCTCCTTTTACACGTGCTTACCATCTTGTAAGGCATCACTAATGTGATAACACAACGGTGATACAATCCACCTTTCCTATATATACTATCTTTTAGTATATAGGGTGTGACCTCTATTTGTAAATATTTCAATTATGAAATTAATGCATAACTATTCTTCCAGCACAAATGATGAGGTGTTCATTTATATATTTGCAGTTATTTTTATAAAAGTGATATGTCAACTTTATTCCTTTGTATTGTATTAGTATACATTCACAATGTTATGTAAGACGCAAAAAAGGACGGCTGCAACCGTCCTTTTTAAATTATAATCCAAAGCGAGCCATAATAGTATCTACGTGACGTAACAATGGTGTTGGATCAAAGCAAGCATCAATTTCTTCTGCACTTAGGTATTTTGCAATCTCTGGATCAGATTTTAATCCTGTAGCAAAATCTTTTCCTTCTAACCAACGAGCCATGGCATGACGTTGTACCCAACGATAGGCTTCATCACGAACAGCCCCTTTATCTACCAAGTGCGTTAAAATCGTTTGGCTAAATACAAGACCACCTGTTAAGTTTAAATTTTTCATCATGTTTTCAGGATATACCAATAATTTATCTACCGTACGTGTAGCTAGATGAATCATGTAATCCAATGTAATCGTTGCATCAGGTAAAATCACACGTTCTACCGAGCTATGAGAAATATCGCGCTCATGCCATAAGGCTTGGTCTTCAAATGCCGCTTGTGCATGACCACGCAATACACGTGCTAAGCCGCAGATTCTTTCACAAGTAATTGGATTACGTTTGTGAGGCATCGCAGAAGAACCTTTTTGTTTCGGACTGAAATATTCTTCCGCTTCACGTACTTCTGTACGTTGCAAGTGACGAATTTCCAAAGCGATGCGATCTAAGGTGCCACCGATAACAGCAATCATAGACAACAATTCAGCATGACGGTCACGAGATACTACTTGTGTGGCTACTTTCACAGGTTCCAAGCCCAATTTTTCACATACATATTGTTCCACAAATGGATCAATATTGGAGTACGTTCCCACAGCACCAGACAATTTACCTACCGCTACAGATTGACGAGCTTGTTCTAAGCGAGCAATATCTCGATCAATTTCGGACATCCAGTTCACCAATTTGATACCAAATGTAATCGGTTCCCCATGAATACCGTGCGTACGACCAATCATAGGCGTATATTTGAACTCTACTGCTCGACGAGCAAGGACATCACGGAAATTACGCAGCCCTTTTAACAATAGATCACAGGCTTGTTTCATCATGTATCCTAATGCCGTATCTTTTACATCTGTGGACGTTAAGCCAAGATGAATATATTTTGCAAACTCAGGTCCTACATATTCGCCCACAGCAGTGACGAAGGAGATGATATCATGATTCGTTTCTCGTTCAATTTCACGAATCCGTTCTACTTGAAAGTCACCTTTCTCACGAATCGCTACCGCTGCTTCCTTCGGGATAATACCCAATTCTGCCTGCGCTTCAGATGCCAAAATTTCAACTAATAACATCGTATCGAACTCATTGCGTTCGCTCCAAATATGTCCCATCTCTTCACGAGTGTAGCGATTAATCATTCCTTAACTCCTTTATCTAATCCGGTTTCTTATGGAAATATATTTACTATCCATTATGAAAGTCATACCTCATAAGGTATTCTATATTACCTTATCATTATACAAAAATCAGGGGGAACTGTCAGCTATTAGTTGACAGTTCAACTCCGCATAGTACACATCCCCGCCGGAATCGCTCCTACCAAGCAAATCACACCAAATACAACGAGTGCTACAGTGCTGTTATACCCCATCATTTCTAGTGCCGTTCTTCCTTCTATTGTATAAGCAAGTATGACACCAATCAGTGCCATACTCATGGTTTGCCCCAATAATCGTACAGTAGAAATCGTAGAAGAGGCAAAACCAATATATGTTTTCGGTACAGAGCTCATAATTAAATTATTGTTCGGTGGCGCGAAGCAACTCACTCCGATACCTACGATGGCTAAGCTTACCATGATAATTGCCATACTTTCAGTGAAAGTACTATAGGCCATGCTGAGCAATCCTACGCCGATGAGCACCATCCCCCACCTAGCAAATTGGGATGGATTGTATCGATCAGATAAAGCCCCCATACGTGGCGCTAAAAACACCATAATTCCAGTTTGTATGCACAAAATCAATCCTGTCATACGAGAATCAAAGCCCATTATCATTTGTAAAAACAAGGATAATACAAATCCTACACCAAAAGTAGCGCTAAAGTTCATCATGGCAGCCACACTAGACATAGTAAACCCTAGATTCGACACAAATATCTTAACTGGAATAAGCGGATCCTTACTATGCCATTCTACATATCCTAACACACTCAATGCCACTAACCCTACTACAAAAGCATAGACACTCCACCAAAAGCGGACCCATTCGGTAATACCGACCATCACTGCGCTGATACCCAAGGCGTATAAAAGTAAACTTCTCAAAGAAATACTACTATCCGGTGTATGCACCCACTCTTTATGCAACGATCGAAAGGCCATCACATTTGCCACAATACCTAGTAAGGTAGTAAACACAAAAATACTACGCCAGCCATAATAGTAATTTAGGAAACCACCTAAGGCAGGTCCTAAGGATAATCCTAAATATACCATTCCTCCAATCATACCGAACGCATATCCCCGTCGTTCCACTGGTACAGATAAAGTTAAAATAGACATGGACGTAGTATATACAATCCCTAAAGCAATTCCTTGCAGCGCTCGATAGACCGTCAGCATTTCTACTGATTCCACAAAGCACATAAGCCCCGATATCATCGTAAATACAATACTACCTATATAAAACAACTTACGTTTCCCATAGATATCCGCTAACTTACCAGCTGGAATCACAGCTACCGTACAACACAGCAAAAACGATTCTACCACCCATGCCATATCATTGGTAGACGCACCAAACTCTTGCATCATATCAGGAAAGGACATCGTAAGAGAACTCGATGCAAACGGATTCAAAAACGCCGCTACCATCATCGTATATAAAACAGCTTTCATGCAAATATCACTCCTCATTTTAATATACTCTCATTATAGCAATACAAATGAGATTTTAAAAGCGACGTAAGCATACAGACAACACTCTAATCTACAACCTCGACATATATTATACATACACCTCAAAAAAAGGGTTACCATGTAACATGACACCACCCTTGACTTGTGCTATACTATAGACATATAGGTTGAGTGTTTCCATCGAAACACAGAATCCCCGCTGCTGCAGCTGTGGGGATTCTACTTTTTAGATGATAATTCTCTTTATTTATGATATACTATAATCAACAAGTTGATTAAGTTCCATTGGGACAACGAAACCCCACAGCTGCTACTGTAGGGTTTCTACTTTTTTTAGAGAGCTACCTCCATATTAGGCTAGTTACCCTTAAATCTCCTGTCTAGCCATTTGCAAAAATAATAGCTAACTATTCCTACCACAACAGAGATTGTAAAGCTGATTAAGAAATCCATCGGCTCCCCCCCTCGAGTCCCCCCAATAGAAACAACATATCTCACCACATAATACGATAATGCAAAAGAAAATCCGCATTGCTTACTAAAAACTTTCGCGTAGGGCAGTTTTTAGAAGTAATGCGGATTTTCATTCCACCTATATACTCAACCGAGATATGTCGTTTCTATTTGAACTCGTTGCAAAGAGATGCAAACATCTCTGCATCTGGTTTTACCACGTCATGCACCAACGCACGAGCGTGTGGTCCACCATTTGCTGCATACAACGCTTGTTCAAAGGATGGTTTTGTTGTATCTTGATAAATCAAGCCTGTTACAAGACCATTAGTTTCGCCTAATGTAGCAAATGCTTGTGCACGGTTTGTTGGATCGTAACCTTCTGGCAAGTTCACCAAATTATCTTTGAAGTAATCATAGCCATTTTGTTTATTGTAAGTTACACAAGGGCTGAATACGTTAATGAAAGAAAATCCTTCGTGTTGCATGCCTTGTTTAATCAAATCTACTAATTGCGCACGATTTACCATGTAACTTTGCGCTACGAAAGTAGCACCAGAAGCTATAGCTGTTTCACAGATTGGTAATGGACTTTCAAAAGAACCATGAGGAGATGTTTTTGTCACAAATCCCACATCAGAACGAGGGGATGTTTGGCCTTTTGTCAAACCATATACATGGTTATCCATAACCACATACGTAATATTTACATTACGTTTGAAAGCATGAATCGTATGGCCCATGCCGATCGCGAAAGCATCACCGTCACCACCGCAAACCACAACGTTCATATCTTCATTCGCTAATTTCACACCTTGTGCATACGGAAGTGCACGACCATGTGTAGTATGCGCACCATAGGCATAGAAGTAACCACCGATACGGCTAAAAGAACAACCGATACCAGAGATAACAGCCAATTTTTCAGGCGCAATATCAAGAGCAGCTACTGCATCAGCGATGGCTGCTTGTACCCCATAATGACCACAACCAGGACACCAGTTAGGGCGGATATCATTTCTATATTGATTTGCTGTTGCCATTATAAAACCTCCTTAATTGCTGCTTTTACATAAGATGTTGTAAATGGATTACCATCGTATTTTAAGCAACTAGAAAGTTTTTCTTTATTCGGCATATTAATGCGGAATAAGTTAGTTAATTGACCTGTCGCATTTTGCTCACAAATCACAACTTTTTTAGCACTGTTATAGAATGGTAGCAATTGCTCTTTCGGGAACGGTTTAATCAAACGAAGTTGTAAATGGTTCACTTTGTGGCCTTCTGCCTCTAATTCCACCACTGCTTCTTCGATAGCACCACGGCTGGAGTTAATACCGATGACAAGAACATCAGCTTCCTCATGTTTTGCATTGTTCAAGAATGGTTCATATACATCTGCTACTGTAGATAATTTGCGGAAGCGCTTATCTGTTTGTGCCACGTGCATAGAAGGCGCTTCAGCTGGTTTACCTTCTTCATTATGCTCAAGGCCTGTAGACAAGAATAGACCGTTTTTCATACCTGGAATAGTACGAGGGGAAATACCGCTTTCAGTAATTTCAAAACGTTTGAAATATTTAGGATTTTCCAATACTGGTAACTCTTCTTCTTTCATCAAATTACCACGTTCAATACCTACACGATTTAAATCAAATGTTGGTACAGACTGTTTATTTAAACCTTGTTGTAAATCAGGCATGAAAATAACTGGACATTGGTATTGTTCTGCTAAGTTGAAAGCATGTTGAATTTCATAGAAACATTCTTCAATACTTGTTGGAGCAATAACGATATTGGAATAATCCCCATGCGCATTGTAGCAAGCTGCATCAATATCGGATGTTTCCACTTTTGTAGCCATACCTGTAGATGGACCAGAACGTTGCACATCGATAATCAGCATTGGCAATTCAGCCATAGATGCCATAGATAAAGACTCCGCCATCAAGCTCAAGCCAGGGCCAGATGTACATGTAAAGCCACGAACACCAGCGTATACACCACCCATAGCCATCATACAAGCAGCAATTTCATCTTCTGTCTGTACTACAGTAGCACCGATTTTGTCCATTTTCTTAATCATGTATTCCATCACTTCAGATGCTGGAGTAATCGGATAAGATGCCATGAAACGAGAGCCTGCCGCAATCGCACCCAATGCTAATGCTTCGTTACCTAGCAAGAACATTTGGTCTTTTGGTTCAGGTTTATCTAATGTATCTACCTCTACATCACCCAATTGTTCTTTCACAAGCTCATAACCCAATTGGAATGCTTGTAAGTTTTTGTTAATAATATCTTCGGATTTTTTTGCAAAACGAGCTTTTATAGCTGTTAAGAACAACTCTGTTTCAAAGCCTAGTAAAGCCACCGACATACCCAATGCCACGATATTACGCATCAACAAGGACCCTTGTTGTAGTGCTGTTTCAGAAATTGGCAAGGCCAGACATGTAACTCCAGTCCCTTCAAATGCTTCAAAGTTAGGATTTACTTTACTATCACAAATGATAAACCCACCTTCGCGCACTTCCTTACCATGCATATCTACAGTTTCTTGGTCAAGTGCTACCAAGAAATCGATATGTTCCCCTACTGTCATAATTTGTTCTAATGCGATACGTAATGCAAATGTTGTGTGACCACCTTTGATACGAGATGCAAATAAACGTTGGCTATACAAGGAATAACCTTCTTTGGCAAGAATAGTAGCTAAAATTTCGCCGCAACTTTCAATACCTTCACCTTGCTGACCGCCCATTTTCCAGATAAAATCTTTACGTTTTTGCAAGAGATTCACCCTCCTTAGGATTGTAATATAGGACTACAGAAAGACTGTATTTATTCAGTGTTTTCAATACACATCAATCTCTCAAAGTTCACTTCTAATGATAGCATTTTTACAACTTTTCATCAATCACATTCCCTATATTTATAAAGCATCATTCCTATCTCTCTACTATTTCTATTTCTTTTTCAAGAAACACATCCCCTATCCTTTACTACTAGAGTTGTAATTAGATATAAAAAATACAAAAACCTCGACCAAGAGAATAAGCCGAGGTTTTTGTATTTGAGAAAAAAGAGAGAGAACATTTGAAATAACTTCAAATGTTTTGTTGGGGCAATGGGGGGCGCCCCTTTCGGTAAAAGTAGGGTCTTTTACCTAGGAAGGTATAAGATAAACCCTCCCTATTGTAAGTTAGGTAGATAAAGAGAGAGATCTTTATCTAGCAAAGGTAGTGTGAACCCTTTGCTTGAGTTATTATAACAAAGGATTGTGTAAAAGTAAACATGTAATTTTATAAATTCCTAGCTTTTTTATATATTTTTTAAATATAACATTACAAATTACTAGCATCCCAATCTATGAATATGATCTTTGTAGATTGTAGACTCTTACTTTTCCTTTTGTTTTGCCAATAAGTCTGCATGCGCTTTTTTAAAGACAAAGGCATTTCGCACATGAGCACGCATACGTTCTTCTGCTAATTGTCCATCACGATTATGAATGGCTTCCATAATTTGTTGGTGTTCTAAATCACAAGAAATAGTCCGTGTTTTATCTGATGTACTGATATACATATCACGATTCACCATTTCCCGGAAATCTGCTAAATAATCTGCCACACGGTCATTGCCAGAAAATTCCGCAATCAATGTATGAAAGCGACTATTAATGGCCACACGTTCCTCTGGATCTTCCGTATGAATTCCTGCATCACACACTTCTTGTAGTTCTGCTAGTTGTTCCTCTGTACATCTTTCTGCACACAGTCTGGCACCTAAGCCTTCCATCACTTCACGACATTGATACATAGCCACAATTTCTTCTGGAGAATAGCCTTTCACCGTAACACCTTTCCAAGGTTTAATGACTACAAGATTATCTTTCGCCAGTTTACGAAATGCCTCACGCACCGGTGTAGCGCTCACATTTAATTGTTCTGCTATACGCACTTCACTCAATTTCATTTTGGGCTTCAAAGAGCCTGTTAAAATAGCTTGCTTCAATGACATATATACTTGCTCACTCAACGGCAATCGCCCGATTGAGTCAATACTATGTAAACGATACTCTTCCGTCTTATCCATCTATTTCCTCCAGGATGTTACTGTTCCATACTTTCACCTAATCTTGGCAGGCACAACATATTTCTTTCATTATACGTGAAATAGCCCCTAAAAATCAATGAAATATAAGTAATCCCTCTTTTCCACATTCAATTCCCCTGTGATATAATAGTAATAACTAATGTATCTGTGTATAGAATAGGAATCAACCATGAGTCGTTGTCTAATTATTATAAACCCTGTATCTGGTGGTGGTCGGGCTCGCCGATACGTAATGGAACTACAATGGCAATTGAGTGCCCTCTTTGATCGCTTAGAAGTAAAGTTTACCCGACAAGCCGGTGATGCTACCCGTTTTGCTATTGAAGCTTCTAACGAAGGATTCGATGCCATCTTTTGTATGGGCGGAGACGGTACTATTAATGAAACTGTCAATGGTATTGTAAAAGCCGGCTGTCGTGCTAAATTCGGTTTCATTCCTCTTGGCACGGTAAACGATATGAGCCGAGCTTTAGAAATTCCTCTACAACCATTAGAGGCAATTCACGGTTTAAAACATAGTACTATCCGTCACGTTGATGTTGGTCGTTGTAACGATTCGTTCTTCTGCAACAATATTGCCATTGGAGTCATTCCTGAAGTAGTGGCCTCCGTCACTCCAAAAGAAAAACAATTATTAGGGCCTTTAGCCTATTTTGCCAAAGGTGGGCAAGCCTTATTTACAACAAAAGATTATCGGTTCCGTATCACTACCGAAGAAGGAACCCAAGAATTTATGTCACCATTGGTCATCGCTTTGCTAACGAATGTAGTATCTAGTTTTGAGCATTTCATGCCTACCGCTTCCGTGGATGACGGGTACATGCGCATCATTATCTTTAAAGAATACTTCATTATGAATCTATTCTTTATTTTACCCCTCATTCTCAGCGGTTCTATTTATAATTCAAAATATGTAACCATACTGAAAGTCAAACAAGCACGCATCGAGGTATGCGATACCATGGATGCTTCTACCAACATGGATGGCGACATCGGACCAGATGCACCAGTAGACCTAGAAGTGTTACCCAAATTTTTACAAGTCTACGTCCCTAACAAACGCTCGAAAAAGCCGCAAGGATTATTCCATAATCCCTTGCAAAAATAAGTGCACTTCTAATAAGTTCCAAACACGCAACAGAGGAGAGTTGAATTACCAACTCTCCTCTGTTTTCTATTAATTTCGCAATTCCACCGTACTGTGAATCCATTCCACAGGATTATTCCGTTTATTTCCTATATCTATTTGTTGTATAATCTCTTGCAATTGTGCATCTCGTACCACAATATCTCGAATACCACCACCGATAGTTGTAGTCTCACGAATACGCATCGCTAGTAGTACATCTTCCACAGTCAAGCCTTGTAGATATATATGCTGAATCCAAGTATTCCCCGTATTGGCAAATACAATACCTACACGACTATGGCGAATCTGTAAATTGTACGCATTCCACTGCTCTGTGACACTAGATCCTACAGGATGTCCCGCTAACACCACAACCCCTTGTTGCATACGCTCCATCACAAGGTTATGCGTCAGTAATCCTACACCATCCCAATGCAATCCATCACCACTGTGCATACCTTCCATACGCACATCTTGCATACTCAGTTGGTCAACTTGTGTAGCCTCTACCATATGAGCTGGTGCATTTCTTAACACTGTATGTTTCAGGGAAATATCTTTACCATGATGAATGCCCACTAAAGAAGACCGTGTGGATTTCCCTTTTTCATAACTAGCTCCTCTACGCATAGCTGCTTGCACTTCCGACTTACTTAATAAACCAGTAGTATCAAGTACATCTTGTGTCACGGCATCCGCTTCGGCTACCCTCTCCTCTTGTAAAAGGTCTTCTTTCCATCCATTTCCATCAATAGTACCACCACGAATGACCACACTTTCAATAGGACCTTGGTCATCACCTTCTAATTGTAAAAGTCCTAAATACGGCGTACCTCCTGTCACCACATAATTCGGTTTCACAAAGGCAGAGCTATCATTGACCGCCATCAACACGGCATCCTCATCTAATTCCAATGTCATATAGCTATGTAAGAATAACGTCCCTGTGCGGTATACCCCTTTACTCAGATGCAAAATACCACCCGCTGGAGTATCTCGTATCGCTTTTTGCAAAACTACGGTATTATCCGTAACTCCATCCCCTACAGCGCCATAGGCTGTCGCCTCTAACCGTGGCTCTCTAGGCAATGTTTTTACAGGTACTTTAGAAGAATCAGATACGGTAGAACCCCTATCATCCACTGCTTTTACTTGCACTACATAGACCGTATCGGGATCCAATCCATTCAACTCTACCTTAGGAGTCAGAGAGGTACCCTTTACATGAGGACGAATTTCTTTCACTTTTTTCTGATTGACGTAAATATCATACCCACCCAATCGATCATCATCCACTGGATGCCACGCCAAGGAAATCGTTGTGCTAGTGACATCTAATTTAGGTATTTGCAATGCAAAATCGCCTGCTTCTAACACATATTTAGTCACTGGTGTTGTATATTTTACATACATATTCCAGCCTAACCCTAGGAAAGCTAAAATTAGGCCGAACCCTATAGCCCACCACCAATAGGTTATATATCGTCTCTGTTTCATCATGTTTATCCTATTCTCATATATTCGGCTTAGCTCACACCTTTATCATACAGCCTATATATACCATTCTACATGATTTACAAAAATGGTCAATACTTAGCCAATGGTAGTAACCCGCATAATACGAGACATAGGTATAATGACCTCTCCTATAGTCATCGTTCGATACACTGTATCTATCTGTCGTAATTGTCCTTGCAGCGTATCATAAACATGTCCATTATGATACACCACACTTACTAAATTTCCTATCACTAGGTTCTTACACTGTACATCTAATGCTTCCAACTGCTCCTCTGAAAGTTCTTTGCAACTCTCTTTATATCGCGCTGTTTCATCCAATAACTCCTGAAATCCTTTCAAGGCTGCAAAAGGCATAAACTGTTTAGCTCGCTGTAACAATGTCATTTTGGGTCGTTTATGTTGCATTATGCCCTCCCACCAAAGTATTACGAAATTGCATAGTCCCCTCTTCTTGTAAACTACTAGCACGAAGTATGGAGTTACCGCCGAACCTTTCCTTTATGGTCAATACAGTCCGTTCCACTTGATATGCCTTTTCTTCCCTATCTTGATACGTGGAAAACAAATCTTCTTCCCAGGGTACGGCCTCACGGTTGACTAAATCCTCAAATCCTACTGATAACTGTCGAATCTCTTGATGGGGATGAGCCGTTTCTTTGTACAATGTTAACACAGCCTGAGAAAGTACCTCTAAAGAACAAGTATACTTCGATAAACGTCGTGATCCACCGGTACCCTTTATACTTGTATCTGCATACCGCACCCCTAAAGAAATATGCTTCGTCAATGCTTCTTCTGCAATCAGTTCTAACAACAAAGATTCCACCATCTCACGAAGAGGCACAAAACACTCCTCATAAGAATAATTTCTCAGCAAAATTTGCCCTCTCGATAAAGAGTGTTTAGCTGGTCGATAGGCATGAATCTCTTTCATAGTGCATGTCTCACGTCCCCAAGCATGATCAATGAGTAATTCTGCATTCACCCCAAATTCCTTATACCAACGTTCTTCTGGCACCGCAGTAATACCATGTAAATCTACTACCCCATACTTATGTAGTCGACTTGCTATTCCCTTTCCGATTTGCCAAATATCTGTAATCGGTTGATGATACCATATCTTTTCTTTGAATAGTTCCTCATTAAGGCAACCTATTCCCTGTGATGCATGCTTAGCTAATACATCTAAAGCTACCTTCGCTAAAAACAAATTGCTTCCTAACCCGACCGTGGCATGAATGTGTGTCTTCTCTAACACCTTATCCTTGAATAACAGCGCTAATTCATAATATGTTTTTTTATATAAACGACTATAAGGGGTCACATCAATAAAGTATTCATCGATAGAATACACATGAATATCTTCTGGTGCCACATATTCTAATAAAATACCATAAATAGAGGCAGATACCTCCATATATCTTTGCATCCTAGGCTTCACTGCCATATATTCAATGGTAGATGGAATCTCAAACAAACGACATCGATTCTTGACTCCTAATTGCTTTAGCGCTGGAGAAATAGCCAGTGTAATCGCCCCTAGTCCACGTGATGCATCAGCCACTACCAAGGGAGTTGTAAACGGATCCACCCCCAAATCGGCACATTCCACAGACGCATAAAAACTCTTCAAATCCAAACACATATACACTGCCATACTATCCCTCCTCTATAGGAGTATAGTAGCATATTTGTTCCATATTTTCAATATATATGTTCGCTATATTGAACCTATTATATTATAATAGTTGTATATTATTTTCAAAAGATGACTATACAATACTCTCTGTATTTGACTTGGTTTATTATCGATCCCCCTCTCTTTATCATCCTCAACACTTACTAACGCAACTTTAACATTCAATAAACCAAGCATATAACTAGGCTCATCACTATTGAAACCAACTCATTTTAGCCTATAACCCAAGAATAGATGAAGAAAACAGGTTGCCCCGAAGGACAACCTGTTGTAAGTTTGTGTAATTACGATATTCTATTTCTATTAGAAGAAACGGCTCAAGGAAGCAGTGCTTGCCAAGTGACGGTTAGTCATACCCATTTCTTCTGCACTGCACCCCAATGCAAGACCAATTAATTGGCTCATGTGGATGATAGGCATATCACCATCCATTGCAACAGTCGCTTTTGCTTCTTTTTGGAACATATCCAATTGCATTTGACAGAGTGGGCATGGTGTTACCACACAATCAGCACCTTCTTTTTGTGCATCTGCATTGATAGAACCAGTCATTTGCATGACAGAATCATGTGCAGGATATACTGCATGGAAACCGCAGCAATCTAATTTACGGGAGAAATTGATTGGAGTAGCACCTAATGCTGTAATCAAATCTGCTAAGCTTGTTGGGATTTGCATATCTTCGAAGCCCATTTCTTCTTCTGGACGAAGGATATGGCAACCATAATATTCAGCAACCTTAAGACCTGTCAATGGACGAGTCACTTTTTCTTTCAAATTATCTAAACCATATTCGCGGATAAGCACCCACAAGAAATGTGTCACTTCGCTAGTACCTTTATAGTTCATACCTGCTTCGCCAAGAATGTTATTTACTTTTTGACGAGTCACTTCATGATCATCAAGTTCTTTTTTAGCTTCACGAAGCATTAAGGTACAAGTGTTACAAACTGTAAGGATATCTAATCCCTCTTTTTCAGCTAACGCGATGTTACGAGCGTTAGTGGAAAGAGCCAATAATGGATCGATATCTTGAACGTGGGATGCTCCACAGCAAGTCCATCCATCTAATTCTTGGATTTCGATACCTAATTTTTTTGCTACTGCAACGGTTGCTAAGTAGTCTTCTTTAGATGCGCCTTCTAATACGCAACCTGGGAAAAATCCATATTTCATTATTTTCCAGCCTCCTCTACTGCACGACCGATTGTACGAACACCTTCAATACCATTGACTGGTTTATGAGGAACTACCAATTCGAATGGATTGATTTTTCCATGTTTCCATAAACGAAGAGCGTATAAACCTTGTTTTGCGGAATCCAATAATCCGTCTGTTTTCAAGCTCATTGTTACTTCGTTTAAGCGACCAGTTTTTAACAAGTCTTGTTTGAACGCGATAGCATGACGAGTACCTTTATTGGACAAGCCCGCTTGTGTCGCTACACGGCGAAGGTTGGAAATATCTTTTTCTGGTTTCAAATGTTTAGGACAACGAGTGATACAGTTCATGCAGTGCACACATTTCCACAAGCCATGATTGAAAGCTGGTGTAGTATGCGCCATTGGAGACACATCACGGGAATCCATTACAAAGCGGTTAGCTTTTGTATATACATATGGATCCAAGAAGTCTTCGCGGTTAGCAGACAATTTGTTACATTCGGAAGCACAGCATCCGCAAAGGATACATTCTGTGTTCATAACAAATTTTTTGAAATCTGCAGCTGTTTGACGAGTACCAGTTTTAGTAGTGAATTCTGGTTTTACGAAGATCCAAGGAGCTACTTCTTTCAAGCGACTAACTTTTGCTTCCCAGTCAACTACTAAGTCACGGATTACATCAAAGTTACCGATTGGTGCTATTGTAATTACATCAGAACCAAAACGCTCTGTTACTTCGTCAATTTTAGCTTCACAACCAAGCATTGCTTGACCGTTAACTTTTACGGAACAAGCGCCACAAACTGCAGAACGGCAAGCTGCTACGAATGTTAATGTTGGATCAATTGTATCTTTAATTTTTTGCAAACCCCAAAGGATAGTACGGTCTGCTTCGTAATTGAAAGTAAACGTCTCTTCATAAGCACGGCCTTCATTAAAGCGGTGGATACGATAAGTAATTTGTCTCATCTTAGTACTTCCTTTCTTGTGGTTCATATTTAGTGAACACTACATTGCGTTCGGACATTACGTATTCGCCATTTTCGCCAAGCTTCCAAATAGCATGTTTTAAATATTGAGAATCATCACGTTTAGGGAATTCTTCACGCACGTGAGCACCACGAGATTCTTTACGATACAATGCACCCAAAGCAATCGCTTTCGCAACTGTCAACATAGATTTAATTTCTACATAGTTAACAAATGCCATGTTGTAAGTACGGTTGGAGTCACCTACATAGCAAGTTTCATATTCTTCAGTCAAACGATCAATTACTTGTAGAGCCTCTGTAATACCCGCTTCATTACGGAAGATACCTACTTTATTCCACATAGCCACAGCCAATTCATCACGAATTTCAGCTACTGGACGACCAGATGTACGGGATGTAACTTCAACGAATTTAGCTTCCCATTCATCAGCTTTTGCTTTCAATTCAGCATCGCAATCTGCAAATGTATTAGCTTGCGCATAATCAGCAGCACCTGCACCAGATACTTTACCAAATACAACGCCGTCCGCTAAAGAGTTACCACCTAAACGATTCGCACCATGGATAGAGATACAAGATGCTTCACCAGATGCAAAGATACCAGGAACTTCTGTAGCACAAGTTTTGTAGTCTACTACGTCGATACCACCCATGATGTAATGGCAAGTAGGACGAATTGGCACTGGATCAGTTAATGGATCGCAATGCTCAAAGCAAAGAGCCAAGTCACGGATACCATGAAGTTTTTCGATGATAACTTCTGGTCCTAAGTGACGAAGGTCAGCTACTACGTACGCATCAAGACCAGTTCCGTTGAAACCACGACCTGCTGCAATTTCATCTTCGATTGCTTTTGCAACAACGTCACGAGACGCTAATTCCATTTTGTTAGGAGCGTATCGTTTCATGAAACGTTCGCCCTCAACGTTTAACAAGTATCCGCCTTCACCACGAACAGCTTCGGACATCAAGATACCAGTTTTACCAAGACCAGTTGGATGGAATTGGATCATTTCCATATCTTTTAAGCCTACACCAGCGCGGAAAGCTACAGCCATACCGTCGCCAGTGGAAAGGAATGGGTTAGTTGTACGAGTCCAGAATACACGGCCAGCACCACCAGTGGATAATACGATGGATTTAGCTTTGATAATTTCTACTTTACCTTTTTTCATATTCCAGATAATAGCACCACCAGCTTTACCGTCTTTTACAACGATATCTAATAAGTACCATTCTTGTAAGAAATGCACGCCTTCTTTAAGACATTGTTCATATGTTGTATGAAGAATCACGTGACCAGTTTTATCCGCACTGTAGCATGTACGTGGATAAGACTGTCCACCAAAATTACGTTGTGCGATTTTACCTTCGTCTGTACGAGAGAAAGGAGTTCCCATGAAATCCATTTCTAGTACGCCTTCTGGGCAACGTTGACAGAAGAATTCGATAGCATCTTGGTCGCCAAGATAGTCAGAACCTTTTACTGTATCAAATGTATGAACTTCTGTGGAGTCTTCTTTTGCTACGTTATTTAACGCCGCATTAACACCACCTTGTGCCATTGCTGTGGCAGAACGTGTTGGGAAAATTTTTGTGATCAATGCTACACGCAAACCATCGCGTCGTGCAGCTTCTAAAGCAGCTCGTTGGCCTGCTCCACCACTACCTACTACGAGAACATCATATTGTTCCATACGTACCTCCTCAAAAACACTTGTCTTATTTTGAACTATACCTCTTACATACTGTTCTGAAATAAGGAACTATGTTTAACTGCATATATGACTGACATATGCATCAATCTATAGCCTTATTATATACGCTATTTCAAAGTGTTACAATTATCACAGTATCCCTTAAAAACCCCTTTCAAACAAGGGATTAAGTCGTGTTGATAATCTTTTTCATACCTTTTATTCTCCTATAAAATGATGTGGAATATTCAATGAATTTCTCATTTAATTTATACTTATCCAGTGTACTTTTATCTTTTCCGCCAACTATCTTGTTATTACACAATTTTTTAGGTCTTATAAATTTTTGTCATTATTAAATTTTATTTCTCTGAGAGATTAATAAAATACTTTTAAAATGTTCACTTTTCTCTATATGATATTTTTTCTCATTAATTATTTTCATATTCTATTATACTTTTTTAGCATCAATACTATGAGTTAAATTTATAATACAATATATTGATTTTTATCACATCTCACATACAAGTCATATCTATTTTTTTCCATTTTCTTTTTCTGAAAGTAACCTTTCCATATTAATTCTTAGTATTTGCATCTTTTCTTTCACCCTGTTAACCATTATTTTTCTAACCACAAAACTTTTATTTTTATCTAATACCTATATGTTATATTTATGATATGATATAGCTAGGTTGGAAACGTTCTGTTTAGCCTACCCTTACAAAAATTTCACTTTATAATACAAATTCACGACTAGCATATAAGGAGTCACTTCAATGAAAACAGAGGATAGTGTAAGAGATGAGGCCAAAGTTATATTGCATTTTGATAAAGAAGAGCCTAGTGTAAAGCAAGGCACTGGTCAAATAACTACTTTTAATCAATTAGGATTTTCTGGGATTAATTTTAAACCAGATGGTTGGTATCTTCCTGACAATGTAAATATTCCTGCTATCATATTAGAAACAAAATCATCAGATAAAGACTTAAATAAAAAGGCGATTGTTAATGAACTTTTTAAAAATCTTGACGTCGTTTCAACTAAATATAAAAATACCATTGGTATCCTTTACAACGGCGAAGATGTCGTCGTCTACAAAAATAAAGAAAAAGTGCATACAGCTGAAAAACTTCAGAACAAGCAATATTACTTAGACTTATTTAAGCTTGATTATATCGATAAAGGAAAAATTTTCGCTTTAACAAAACGAATTAACGATCTATTACACTTTAAATTCGGCATAAAAAACTTATATCACAGGATGATTTTTACTGCTTCTGCTCTAGTTGTGGAGCGTTTTGGAGGTAATTTAACAGCTATAAAAAACAATGGATATGAAGCTTTTAGAAATAAAATCTTCGATACTTTAGCTAAATCACTGCAAGTTCATCGACAACAGAATTTAAAAATTGATATTCTACTTGATGTATATAGTGAAATAAAAATGAATGTTGTAGAAAACCAAGATCATATAAATAGTTTCATTGACTCCATTATAGAAATATCAGAATCAGTTAATTCAGACAACTGGAATGGAGAAGATGTCATGGGGATTTTCTTCAATGAATTTAACCGCTATAAAAAGAAGTCTGAAAGCGGACAAGTATTCACACCCGAACACATTACATCATTTATGTATCATTTAATTAATATAAATCATAACGATAGAGTCCTAGATGCAACCTGTGGTAGTGGTGCATTTTTAGTTAAATCTATGGCAAATATGATTAAAGAGGTAGGTGGGAACAACACTAAAGAAGCTGAAGACATTAAACAAAATAAATTATTTGGCATTGAGTTCGATCGTGAGATTTTTGCACTTGCATGTGCGAATATGCTCATTCATAAGGATGGAAAAACAAATCTTGAACATTTAGACTCGAGAGAGGAACAAGCATGTCAATGGATTCAGTCCAAAAACATTACAAAAGTGTTAATGAATCCACCTTATGAACGAAAATATGGTTGTAAAGATATTGTAACCAATGTTCTTACAAATGTTCCCATCGGGACCAAATGCGCATTTATTCTACCCGATAAAAAATTAGAAAAAGATAAAATGCAAAAACTATTAAAAAAGCATACTTTAGAGATGATTATCAAGCTTCCTGAAAATCTCTTTGATGCAGGTATAACAACTAGTATCTTTATTTTCGAAACGGGCTCCCCTCAAAATGCAAAAAAAATCTTTGCTTGTTATATAGAAGATGATGGTCTAGAACGTGTTAAAAATCAAGGCCGACAAGATACTAAGAATCGTTGGCACGAAATTGAACGTTACTGGTTAAATGTAGCACACACAAAAATAGACGAAAAATATAATACTCATCAATGGATTGACCCTAATGAAAATTTATCCTACCAAAAGCCACAAAAAGAGTTTGAAATATATGAAGAAGACTTCAAAAAAACTATTTTAGACTACATCATGTTTGAGCAAAATATAGATATAAAAGAGTTTAATTCAAAATTATTAGAAAATATGCTATATAAATCAAATATAGAAAATAATAAACTAACATTAGATTTAGGTGATATAAGTGAAAAAAATTGATATTCAAGACTGGAAAGAATTTAAAATAGAAGAGTTATTTTCTATACAACCTACAAAAAATCATAAAATAACCAACAAAGATTTAATTCATGATGATGGCATTAATCCTGTCGTCGTTAATTCGAGCTATAATAATGGCATTGGTGGATATACTAATCACAAAATCACAGAACTAGGAAATACTATTACATTCAGTGATACTACCAATGCAGACAGCATATTCTATCAAGAAAATGATTTTGTTGGTTATCCACATGTACAAGTTCTACGTCCCATAAAATATAAAAATATGTGGAGCAAAGAGTGTTTATTGTTCTTTACAGCTGTGTTCAAAAAAAAGCAAAACTCATGAACTTTGATTATGTAAATAAATTCACTAGAGATGATGCCTTAAAAATCACAATAAAATTACCCGTTATATCCACTGGAGAGCCTGATTGGAAATATATGGAAACATATATAAAACGGCTTTACACTAGAGAGAGAGAGAGAGAGAGAGTTCAGCGCATGTTACAAATTATGTAAACAAGAGCAATGCTCATAAAATCTCCATAACTAAATGGAAAAGATTTCCTTTATATGACGAAAATTTATTTAATATTTATGCAGGAACAAAACTAGATAAAGTTAATATGACTACTTCAAATCCTCAAGTTAATTTTATTGGGCGGTCTAGTTTTAATAATGGTATTTCAGAAAAAGTTGATTTAATTTCCGATATTTCTCCTTATAGTGCTGGAAATTTAACATTATCTCTAGGTGGTGCCTATCTGGGGGCGTGTTTTATTCAACAAGAACCTTTTTACACTAGCCAAAATGTTATCGTTTTATCTCCTATATTAGATATATCTGATCATTGCAAAAATTTATAGCTACGATGATTTTCAAAGAATCACAAACATATTATAAAGCATTTGAAGATGAATTAAATCGTCATATTAAAACAGATTTTTCCATCTATCTACCTGTTACCCACGATAATACACCTGATTGGAAATTTATGGATACATATATGAAACAATTAGAATTAAATTTAAAAAATTTGGTAATATCCAGTGCTATTTTATAGATATAAGATAACTCTATACTACAGAATAAAGCCTATATCAAAATGCTAATGTTTTAGATATAGGCTTTATTATATATCTCTATTTTGTAAAGTATTTTTTCCTCATTATGGTATGCATTTTTGACATGCTGAGGGCGTTGTGAAAAAACGACTCCTATAGTATAATTTTAGAAGATGTTGTGCCAAGGTGCTTCATCCCTATACAATATATTGATATTGAGTCCGTGTGAAAACATATCTATGCACTCTCATTTACACGTTGTAAATGGGAGTCCTTTTATGGTCAAGGCCTACTACATATGTTAGCCGGATATGCTTTCACATATATTCAATATATGTGCATACTCTTTACAATGAATACAAAAACGACATCGTCAGAAAAAGGAGACACTCATGAGCATTATGATCAAGAAACGGGATGGCCATTATGAGCCATTGTCGGTAGAGAAAACCAAAAAGATGGTAGCCTTCGCTTGTTTAGGCCTAGATTCTTGTGATCCTATCGAATTAGAAATGGATTGTAAATTACAATTCGTAGACGGCATGACTACAAAACAAATTCAACAAACTCTTGTACAAACTGCCATCGAGAAAGTCATCCAAAAGGTAGACGATGGTTTCGGCAACATGGTAAACCGCATGAACCAAGATTGGCAGTTCGTGGCAGCTCGTCTATACTTATTCGATTTGTACAAAGAGGCTGCTATTAACCGTAAGTACAAAGCTTTTGGGTATGGCAATTTCACTGACTTAGTGAAAACATTGGTGGATGCTGGTCGCTATGCAGACTTCTTCTTAACACAATATACAGAATCTGAATTAGAAGAATTGGGCGACTATATCAAGCCAAAACGTGACTACTTATTTAACTATGAAGGTATTAAGTTATTAGCAGACCGCTATTTAGTGAAAGGTTTCAACAAAGAAATCTTTGAACTTCCTCAAGAGCGTTTCATGGCAATCGCTATGCACCTAGCTGTCATTGAAGGTGACAAAAAGGTATACTACGCAAAAAAATTCTATGACTTAATGAGCGAGTTAAAAATGACCACTGCTACTCCAACATTGGCAAATGCAGGTACACCATTCCATCAACTAAGCTCTTGCTTTATCTCGGGTGTAGAAGATAATCTATGGTCCATTTACGATGTGAATGCGAAATTCTCCCGTGTGTCTAAACATGGTGGCGCTCTTGGTATTTATCTTGGTAAAGTACGCGCCTTAAACTCCGACATTCGTGGCTATAAAAATTCTTCTGGCGGTGTGATTCCTTGGATTCGTTTATACAACGATACTGCTGTTGCAGTAGACCAATTGGGGAAACGTAAAGGTGGCGCTACGGTGACACTCGACGTATGGCACAAAGATTTCTATGAATTTGTTGAACTTCGTACGAACAATGGTGACGATCGCCGTAAAGCGCATGACATCTTCCCAGCTTTATCTGTGCCAGATATTTTCATGGAACGTGTTATCAATCGTGAACATTTCACATTATTCGATCCACATGAAGTATCTCGTGTAATGGGATTTCAATTAGAAGATTATTACGATGACGATACGAATAAAGCTTTCACAGAAAAATATTTAGCTTGTGAAGCTAGTCCAGATCTACATGGCATCGAAGTAAGTGCCTTGGATATGATGAAAAAAATCATGCGTTCTGCCGTAGAAACTGGTACGCCATTCATTTTCTTCCGAGATACAACAAACCGTGCGAACCCTAATAAACATGCGGGTATGATTTATGCGTCTAACTTGTGTCACGAAATCGCGCAAAACGTTGGTTTCACTGATTTAGATGAAGAAATCATCCAAGATGATGGTTCCATCGTAACTCGTACAAAAGCTGGGGACATGGTAACGTGTAATTTGAACTCCATTAACCTAGGTCAAACCTCTGATGAAGAGTTAGAAGAAAATATCGCTTTACAAGTGCGTATGTTGGATAATGTTATCACTATCAACCAATTCCCTGTACCTGAAACACGTGTGACTAGCGAAAAATATCGTGCTATCGGCCTCGGTACTAGCGGTTACCACCACTATTTGGTAAAACATAAGGTACAATGGGAAAGTGATGCACACTTGGAAATCGCTGATACATTGTTTGAAAATATTGCCTATGCAGCCATCAAAGCATCTATGGAATTGGCGAAAGAAAAAGGAGCGTACCCTGCTTTCAAAGGTTCTCAATGGGAAACTGGAGAATATTTTGAACGCCGTGGTTATACCTCTGAAAGATGGCAACAACTGAAAGCTGACGTTGCAAAATACGGTATCCGCAATGGTTACTTAATGGCTATCGCTCCTACAGGCAGTACATCCAACATTGCTAATACTACAGCTGGTATCGATCCAATCTTCAAAAAATTCTTCATCGAAGAGAAAAAAGGCAGCTTCACTCCGAAAACAGCACCTGATTTGAGCAACGAAACGATGTGGTTCTACAAAGAAGCACATACTATCGATCAACAATGGTCCATCAAGGCTTGCGGTATCCGCCAACGCCACATCGACCAAGCACAGTCTTTTAACTTGTATATTACGCCACAAATGAAAGCGAAGGAAATTCTAGATTTATATGTGGAAGCCTATAAACAAGGGATTAAGACAATTTACTATATCCGTAACCAATCCTTAGAAATGGATGAATGCACTAGTTGTTCCTCCTAATCTTTGGCGAGGTTATATGCAATCAATAAAAGAGCACGGTATACTCCTCACAAACGGTATTTCATAATGTTTGTTCGGAGCACACCGTGCTCTTTTCATATGCTTCAAATTAGGTAAATCCCCCACCAAAGATGTAGGCGGAACGACGTCGTTTCTTCGGGGAGGGGCGGATTTGTATTCTGTGAGTAACTATGGTATACTTGACGTAGAAACAAGAAGAGCCATCAACGCGTCCGAGGCGTTAGGCTCATCTCAAAAGTAGTGAAATGTGATTTGCCTAACGTGTTGAGGTGGTGAGATACCTCTTTACGTTAGGCTTTTCATTGTCTATTTTAGAAGATCAATGATTTGAATTGCTAAGCTAATAATAGAAATGACTAAAGTAATCTTTTCATATTTTGTCATAGCAACCACCTCCTCCCATAGTAGGAAGAGATGAGCCCAACTCACGTTGATGACACTTCTCTGTCTTTATTATATCACAAATATTTACGATATGTTGATATTTCAGATGTTTTACATCATGAAACTCCTATAGATTTCGATTATAATCGAATCTGTATCTTCTTTATTCACCAATTTCAAGTATAGTCGAAATGCTGTACATAAATCTAATAATTTTGAGTATGCCAAAAAGCACAGGGCTGGTGTCCCTGTGCTTTTTATATACCTCCATTGGCTATTATTCCTCTACTATTATACCGTTACGCTCCCATTGTTCTACTAATTCTTGAGCCTTTTCCTCATTAGCAACCTCTATTCCATGCATCTGGTAATTTAAAATAAATGATGCTAATTTTAATTTCTCAACATCAGTAAATTCCAATAAATCATTTTTATTTAGTTTCTTAATGCCATTATAAATTGTCTCTTTAGAAATATATTTTTCATATTCATTGGTCTCAAATCGCCATCCTCCATCACTAGTACCCTCCCACCTTGATGCAAGCGTACAAACAAGTTTGAGCATATTTATATGATTTTCAGCAACCTGATTAAAATACTCTAAGACAGCCTCTTCATTTAGCTTTTCCCACAAGTGAAAAACGACATTAAAGCACTCTATATTTGAAATCACTTCTGTTCCAATAACTGCATTGATATTTAGTACATATATTTTTTCTAACTCTTGTAAATGCTCTAAGGTTATAAGCGATTTATCCTCCACATTCTCTCGTTTTGTTTCATAAAGCAATTTAATTCTACCTAAGATAATAGCTATTGCACCTATACGATTTTTATCCATCTCTTTTAACATAGAATACAAAAGTTCAAATCGTTCTTGCTCACTCTTAATTCTATGTAGAAGACCTTCTAATAACTCAACAGCTTTTTCATATGCAGTTCTTGTAAATATACCTGAACTAATTTCACCTTTAAAGTTCCATTGAGAAGAAAGTATTACAGAGACTATTAAAGTTATTCTCTCACAAGGGACGTCATCAATTAAAGATTGTACCTCTTCTAAAAAATATATAATATTTCCTTTTTCATTAATTTCATCAATAACACTAACTAATTCTTTCTCATTAAATGTATGAATACAATCTTTAATTGTATTCATAGAAACTTCTACGCTATCCAAATCATGTCTAAAGTATATATCAAACTTTTCAGCATCACAGATTCTCATTTTCTTTTTATTATCTGCATTGGATTGATAACTTTCTTGATATTCATTAATCGCTTTTGCAAAGGCTGGAAACATCGTCGAAACACTTCGTATTGACTTATCTGGATTAATATTTATACCTTTAAATTCATTGTAAAATCTTTCTTGATTTTTTACATATGTTCCTTTATTTCTAGAAACATTATATCCTATACTATTACAAAGAATATCTTTGTTATTATAAATCCATTTATATAACTTTGGCTCTAGTACTTCAAGCGTCATAATTCCAATCATATCCTCAACACTTACCTCTTGATATAATGTTTCGTACTTAAATCTAAAAACATTAATTAATCGGTTAGCATCTCTTAAATTATCAATATATGGTATTATACAATTTATAAAAATCTTATCCCAATACCTTCTATCTAATTTTACTTCACCTGCTATTTCTTTAATAATCTGATTCAGTTGATTTAATAAATAGTCTCGTACCTTACCTTTATGCATCTGTGGAATCTCAAATGGAACTTGAATAATCTTTTCTAAGTATTCATGTCCATCTATATTATGGATTTCTTGTAACGCTCTACAAACGATTTCTCTATCCATAGACAATATATACACTATATTGGGGAAATTACCCACCTGTTTAGCCAAATGAAAGATATCTCTAATTTGTGAATTAGTGAGCCGATCAATATCATCAATTACGACAATAATTTTTTGATTACTTTCTTTCAATATAGTCTCAAGCTTTTCTTTCGTTGAATCTAGATTAGGAACTTCCATGAGATTAGTACCCTGCGTTTTAATAATAGGTTTTAATATATTAACAAGAATACCTCCCAATGGTGATAGTACCGCTAATGCATCTAGACAATCTGCGTAGTCGGTTAATACTTTTCCTATTTTTCTTTTAATTTTATTATTACTTGTCGTATCTAAGTTATTTATTAAATTACGAAAAAATAAACTAATCAAATTATCTTTATCAGAATAATTCCACGGTGAAAATGTAACAATTAACGGCTCATTTTCAGATTCCTCTCCCATATTTTTAATCTCGTTCATCGTCATATTGAGTACAGAGGTTTTACCAGATCCCCATTCCCCAAATAAGCCTATTACTAATCCATCTCTAGCATCACATTCATACAATGCCTTTGCTAACTGTTTTGAGAAAAATGATCTTCCTAACAAATCTTCTGCGCCTGTTTTGATTGGTTTATCTGCATTATAATTCATATAATTTTTCTCCCATCTTCAATATACTTAAAGTTTTATTACTTCCTACCAAATTGCTAATTTCATATATTTCTTACCAGTACAAAATATAGAATATTCAAACACATCATTCTCTATAGTATATATTTCGGCTCTTTGTCAAATGTGGGGGCTACTCATATAAAGAGTTCTTAGCACGAGCTAT
>OBVV01000072.1_pt1 | contig 55550 bp, 55 predicted proteins | sample 1476221 | NCBI WGS metagenome assembly OBVV01 (sample SAMEA2580029, study PRJEB22360) | human gut metagenome | biome: human gut; feature: human-associated habitat; material: faeces | place: Denmark | collected 2008/2010 | reverse complement strand
TTTTTTTATTTGTCATATTCATCATTCTCCTACCGATAACTATTTATTATCACTAGTATATCATAAATTCATCTTTAGTAGATTGATTTGTATAATGATTTTTTAGTTAAAATTAAATGATATTGGCCAACTATAAATTAAAACACTGTTTTGAAATTATATCGAATACTTTTGAGTTAATTACAAACTTACAACAACTATAGAGTTGTGTAGTTTGAAGGAAATAAGTACAAATTTATTAGAAAATCAAGATTTCATAGAATTAGCACGAAAAATTTCAATTTTAGAATTATATTCTCTAATGATTTTGAATCGTTTTTTTTATAGTCAATTAGTTTTAAAAAAGCGCTCCAAACATTCAAAAATATTTGGGACTTCCCTTAATAAATCCGTCACTTTCTTTTTCAAGATAGCCCAAGCTTGCTCAATAGGATTCAAATCTGGTGAATAAGGCGGTAGGAGTAAGAAAAAGTGTTATCTTGGATGCAGAGTTCATCCAAGATGTTCTTGGGATGAAAACTAGCATTGTCCATGACAATAACATGAAATGTCTTCAAAGCAGGCAGGAGTTGCGTTTTGAACCACTCCACAAAGAAGTCACTCGTCAAGCTTTCCTTGTAAACCATAGCATCCTTATCTAAAATAAAGGACTATATGCTATTAATCTCGACTAGACACGAGCGAATACTAGAGAACTTCATGACCTAATAGTGAACAGTCTCGTTGATAATGCACTATAGTTGGAACTGTCAGTTATTTTTGAGTGTATTCAAAAATCTATTAACAAGATTGAACTTACGTCATTTTTAGATGGATGATAAGGCTTCAGCAGCTAGCATCCGTCAAGAATAATTGTTTGGAGAGAGAAGTCAGGTAGGAGAGGAGAATCTACTTAAACTTAGGTAAGATTAATCTAATAGCAATAATTACCTTTGTGTGAAACAACGTATTAAGTTAAGGTGGTTATAATTTACTTTTCAGAAGTTCACGTTCTTCGTTTGATAGATTAGAAATTATAGATTCAATTTTTTTATCAGAAGATGACACTTTTTCAGATACCATTTGATTGAGTTTGTCACGTATTATTGGTTCATTGATATTTTGTATCTCAATTTTAATTTTTTCAATGACTATTGGGGAAATAGTTTGTTGATTGAGTATATTTATAATTTTATTTAATTTACTTTGTGCAAAGCTACCATAGATATCGTTTATTTCCATTGATTCGTATACTATTCTCTGTATGTTTTTAGAGAATGTATTAATTTGTTTTGTCGTTACTTTACCTAACTTTTCTTCTAAATAAAGCACATTTCTATTTTTAATATCAGATAATATAAATGGAGAATGGGTGGAAATTATAAATTGGAAAGTTGGATTTTTGTATAAAGGATTTTCAAAATCTGCAAAATAACTACAGCATAAAGTTAATAGTTGTATAATTCTGCTAGACCAAGAAGGATGAAAAGATTCATCAATCTCGTCAATTAAAATTATATGATTTCCAATTTCCGCTGTTGATATTAGTTCAATCAATTGAGCTAATAATCTAATTAAACTTTCTTCTCCTGTGGATGAAAGTTCATGTAAATTTATAAATAAATTATTTTCAGTGAATATAATTATACCATTAGGGTTTGTGGTGTTACAATTCAATATTTTTTGATAACTCTTGAGAAAATCTGTAATTACTATATGCTCTGGAGCACAATCAAGAATAAATGAATTATTATTAATTTCAATTTGTTCGGAAGCATTCCACAAAAATTGGATGGTCTCCAATGAAAAATTAATGAAATCTGTAATTTGGTAATTATTGTACTCATCAATTTTTGTGGGTTCTCTTTTAAAATAAGCTTTTAAGAAGTTGGAACTATCATTAATTTCTAGATTTAAATCATTTATTTGGATAATATTCAAATCGAAAGTTAAATATTTCTTTATTTGTGATAATAGTATTTTTTCAATATCTTTATTCCAAAAATGATAAACTTCTTTTAAGATAAGCATTAAATTTATAAAAAAAGCGACTATTTGATTTATAAATCGACTTAATACATAATTTTTTTTATTATTTGAGAAATCATTAATTAATTCAATAATGCTTTCCTCATAAATGTTTTTCTCAACTAATAAGGTTTGTAGGTTTTCAAAAGACCAGTGCGAAACTCTATATTTTAAAATTTTGTTATCATTAATAAAATCATTTACTTTTAAAAATCTAAATGCTCTAATTGTATTGTAATCAGAAGGAGTGGAAAATAATTTTCTAGTGATTAATTTATTACCAAATAAAGTATCAACGAAATCATCATTTTCATTGAAACTATATTGATAATACTTTTTGAAAAAATAGTTTATATTTCCTTGAGGATACTTATCAACAATTGAATATTCATCTCCTTGTTTTTTGAAAAAAAGACTTCTTGTGCTTCCAATAAGGAGTCCATCATCAATTCTTATAGTTATATCATTGAATATTATTTGTTTAATTTTACTACTATGATTATTAAATTCAATAAAAATAGATTCATCTAATTCATAAATAATAAAATATTCATATTTACTTAAAAATTCCTTGCGTTCTGAAAATTTAAATCCTAGAAAGTTTAATAGGGATGTTTTACCAACACCATTTATACCGATAATTGCAGTAATATTTGTAATATTTTCTCCATAAAAATTAGCGATATATTCTGGATTTTTATTAATTGTTATCGTCTCATTCCAATCATAATTTACAATGTACTCGTCTGAGAAATTAAATATTTGATTGCAAATAAAATTCTCGTAATCACGAAATATTAAACCCAGTAGCTTCATTTTTTACCTCTCGAAATAGCCTAATTCAGAATATATATCAGAAATTAATTTTGATAAGGGTCTTTTGTTGTAATCTTTTTCAGTAGTATATACACCAGTATATAATCTATCAATGTCATTTTTAGATAATGAGAGAATACTACAAATTTCATTTAAATAGAATTCAGGTATGAAAATTTGTTTTAATAATACATCCTGAACCAAGTCGGTATGTATTTGGTATAATTCATTTAAATCTAATAAAGCATAGTCATGAGAAAAAGAATCATGAGTTTTAGCCCTAATCACAATAGAATGATGATTATATAAAAAATCCCCATTTTTTGGCATCCAACTAAAAGTAATTCTATTATCAGTTGAAACTTTATGATTGTATGGAGATAAATGAAAAATTTTAGTACCTTTATTTCTATTACAACTTGGACAAGATGGAATTAAATTATAGAACGAAGCGGCAAAAATAGGGAATTCTGATTTGTACCAAAAGTGGTCTAATTCACAGGTGTTTTTATTATCGGAAGAGTTCATAAAATTCCGATTACAATAAGGACATACCGACAAATTAGTTATAGATAGAATTTTTTTCCGTCTAGCGGGCTTACTTATAGCTTTATATACATTACCAATTAGATAATCTTTAATTGATAGCGATTTATTTCCTTTAATTTTTTTATTGCTTTTTATACTGTACTGGTAATCTAAATTGATGATTGTCGAATCTTCAATTAGTTTTTCTATTTCATCATGGGAAAGTAACATAATGTCTAAAAATGGTTTGTCAGATATACTTTTGTTTAAAACTTTTTGCAATACGGGGGCAACATGTTTTGAACACCACTTGTTTAAGTTTATTCGGTATTTTGCTTTCATGTTCATATAAATATCGTTACAAAGATATTTGACTTCATTGCTATTTATTTTAGAAATAGTTATCAATTATTATCACTCCTGTCATTTACTTGAATAATATTATACAGTATTATTTTTGAAATATAAAACATATTGCAGAAGTTTCTTATGAAAATTTAGTAATTTTAGAGATTGTTGCTGTCTAAATTATTAATGTTTGTGTTTTAATTTATGATTTTATAAATAACGTAGTCTACATATTGTATATCCTGTGATACCTTTTCCAAATCTTCCCTGTTATCCTAATATCATTCATAGAAAATCAATTTTTGATTTTCTATGGGGGTTTGGGGGCGAAGTCACCAAGTTATCTTATCGTTGGCTGTCAAAACTAGAAGGTTTTGATAGGCTGGCGATATGATTTTTGGGATATTGTGGACACAATATCTGAGCTCGCAAAGACCGAACAAGAAGCAAGTGAGGTCTTTAGGAAGCGTACTGACAATGTGAGGTAGACTTACACTGTCAGACAAGTAGAATGTTGAAGGGATATCAGAATGGGACAAGAAATTAAGTCAATCCGAAAGCAATTTAGAATTACGAGACAAGAAGAAAAACAGATAAAAGAAATGATGAGGGAACAAAAAGTGGATAGTTTCTCAGAATTTCTTCGTCAAAATTTATTGAAAAAGAATTATCAGGATAGAATTTTTGAAAGTTGGTTCTCCCTTTGGCAGTCTCAAAAGTTTGAACAGATTAGTCGAGATGTGTATGAAGTTCTGGTTGTCGCAAGAGAAAATCATCAAGTGACTCAAGAGCACGTCTCAATCTTATTGACTTGCGTTCAAGAATTGATTGCAGAAGTGAATCAAGTGCAGCCACTCAGTCGTGAGTTCCGTGAAAAATATATGGGTTAGGAGGATGTAATGGTTTATCGCTATCGTACCAATCTCAAAAAAGTATTTCTAACTGATCCAGAATTACACCAATTGAATGAACGGATTGCTAAGAGCAATTGTCAAAATTTCTCAGTCTATGCCAGAAAAGTTTTGCTTAATCCCAATATGTCATTTGTCACGATTAACACGGATACCTATGAACAGTTAGTGTTTGAATTGAGACGGATTGGAAATAATATTAATCAAATTGCGCGCGCTATCAATCAGAGCCATCTGATTTCTCAGGAACAATTACAAGAATTGAGCAAGGGAGTTAGTGAGTTAATTACGGGAGTGGAGAAAGATTTTCAAGTTGAAGTGAATAGACTGAAGGAGTTTTATGGTAGTCACTAAACACTTTGCGACGCATGGTAAAAAATACCGTAGGCGTTTAATTAAGTATATTCTCAACCCTGATAAAACGGACAATTTGAAATTGGTATCTGATTTTGGCATGAGCAATTACTTGGACTTCCCTAGTCATGCAGAAATGGTAGAGATGTACAATGTCAACTTCACCAATAATGACAAGTTGTACGAATCCAGAAACGACCGACAAGAAAAACACCAACAAACTATTCATGCTCATCACCTCATTCAATCATTTTCTCCTGAAGATAATCTGACACCTGAAGAAATTAACCGCATTGGTTATGAGACCATGATGGAATTGACAGGAGGTCGTTTTAAGTTTATCGTAGCAACTCACGCAGACAAAAATCATGTTCATAATCACATCCTAATCAACGCTATTGACCGCAATTCAGATAAAAAATTGATATGGAACTATGCCTTAGAACGAAATCTCCGTATGATTTCAGACCGTATTTCTAAAGTGGCTGGGGCGAAAATTATTGAGAAGAGTTTTTCTTACCGTGACTATCAAAAATATAGGCAGTCTAGTCATAAATTTGAATTAAAGCAACGTCTTTATTTTTTGATGCAGCAATCTAAATCGTTTGATGATTTTTTAGAGAAAGCAAAGCAGTTGCATGTTCAGATTGATTTTAGTCGAAAGCATAGCCGTTTTTTGATGACAGATAGAACGATGATAAAACCAATTCGAGGACGCCAACTCAGCAAACGAGATCTATATGATGAAGAATTTTTTAGAACGCATTTTGCTAAGCAAGAGATTGAAAGTCGTTTAGAATTTTTGTTGAACCGTGTCAATTCTTTAGAAGATTTAATAACAAAAGCCAAAGAATTGAATCTAACCATTGACTTAAAACAAAAAAATGTAACTTTTATCCTGGAAGAAGAGAATCAAAAGATAAGTTTGGGTCATCAAAAAATAAGTGATAAGAAATTATATGACGTCAAATTTTTTCAAGATTATTTTAAAAATAAGGAAGTCGTTGCTTCAGAAGGATTAGAGAATTTAAAGGAACAGTACCATGTTTTCCAGGAAGAACGAGATAAGGATAAAGTATCCACTGAAGAGATTGAGGAAGCCTTTGAGACATTTAAGAAAAAACGAGATATCGTTCGTGAATTTGAAGTGGAACTTGCAGAGAACCAAATAGAGAAGCAAGTTGATGAGGGCATTTATATCAAAGTGTCTTTTGGTATTAAGCAGAGCGGTCTTGTTTTTATTCCCAATTATCAATTAGATATTCTGGAAGAAGAGAATCAGACAAAATATAAAATTTTTATACGTGAGACAACTTCATACTTTGTCTATAACAAAGAACATTCGGATAAGAATCAGTATGTCAAAGGACGAACCTTGATAAGACAGCTAACCAACGATAGTCGAGTAATACCATACAGAAGACCTACAGTTAAGAGTCTACAGGAAAAGATTACTGAGATTAACCTCTTCATTGAATTAACTGAAGCAGATAAGAAATACCAAGACATTAAAGACGAGTTAGTAAAAGAAATAGCAGAGATAGATATAAAACTAAATCAAATTAATGAAAAAATCGCCAACTTAAATAAGATGGCGGAAGTGCTTATCAATTTGAAGAGCGAGGATGTGAGCAGTCGAAAGCTTGCAAGACATGACTTTTCAAAACTGAACTTGACAGAATCAACTTCATTAGAACAAGTGACTGAAGAAATAAGAGCATTGCAAGAGGAACTAGGTCACCATATTGGTGAGTATGAGAGACTCATAAAAAGATTAGAAACATTTGTAAAAATGTTGAATACTGGTAAAGGCTTTAATCAAAAGTTTGATACGGAGATTTCATTACAGTAATAGAAATGCTGGCAATGTAACTATCTCGACATTTTAAATTTATTTTATAGATATTTAAGGACAAATAATATATTTATTATCGTCAATTTATAATGATAATGCTGAATTAATTCAGGCTACCAGAGAGAAAGGACAGCGAGTGAGTTGTCCATGCAGGACTTAACTTGTTCTGCCCATGAGGTCATTATCTTTGAGGTTGCCAATAATCTATTGTTTAGAGATGTCAAAAACGGTAAGAATATGCAAAACCTCATCGCAGCATTATTATTCTGTGGCGATTTTAAAATAAAAATAGAACTTATAAAATCTGTATAGAAAACAGTTGCCTTTTCAAGTTAATTAACAGTGTCTAAAGTTATAGTTGTTTGGAAGTATTCACCCAGTTGACTGGTGATAACCATATCACCATGATGCAAATCAACGATTTGCTTAGTAATTTTCAATCCTATACCACTTCTACGAACACCAGAAATATCAAAGCTAAATTCTTCAATTTTATTAATGTTGTTAAGTCTGTTGGGAGAGGCCCCTATTCCGTTATCGCGTACGGTAATTGAAAATGTATTATTTGATAGATGCTTAAGAATGATTTGAATATCGCATCCAGAAGGATTATGAAGCACAGAATTATAAATCAGATTATGAATAATTCTCGATATCAAAGATTTTTCGACGTACGTTTTTTGATTAAACAAACCGTCGTCAGAAGTGAATTCAAAATTGAAGTCATGCCAAATCTCTTGATTAATAATTTGGATAATAATCTCCTTAAAAAATGGAACGATGTATACAATTTCTCGATTTAATATCAGATTACCATTTGTTAATCGGGCAAATATATTTAAATCATTAAGAAGGTTTTGGATATAATGACTTTCAACTAGGGTAGGCTTTAGATACTTAAGTAATAGATCATTATCAGTTTTTTCAATCGCTAGGGATGTGTTTGATACAATTACTGAAAGTGGTGTTTTGATATCATGTGCAATTCCAGAAATCCAATTTTCCTTAAATTCTTCATTTTCACGAAGTTTTTGATTGGCTGAGTTAATAGCAAGTGTTAATTTATCTAGTTCCTGTACAGATTTAACTTGTGTGTTTCCTCCATTTGGTAGTTTTACAATTGCGTTAATAATCGGTTTAATATTTCGATTTAGGAAGGTAACACTGTAGATATATAAAAATAAACAGAACAATATGTTAGCAAAAATCATTGATACAATAATGATTGGAAAAATTTGAATTCGATTCAAATCAAAATAATTATTACCATAGCGAATAATACTATCTTTTGGAAATGCAATAATATAGATATCGTTATCATTGTCTTTTATTTGAGTAAATACAGGATAGTCTTTTAAGTAGAACCTAGAGAAACGAACAACATCTGCAAAATTAAATTGATTAGCTATATCTTTGGGTTTGTCAATATTGAATTTTTCTTTGCCACTGTTCTTATCAATAATCATCATCCATAAATTATTTTCATCAATTAATTGTTTGGCTATCGGACTGACAACATAATTTCCATTAGTTAAAACAATTTCAGACGACACTGTTTCGATGATGTTTGATGCAGATTGTTGGCTACGAATATAATTTGCTGCAGTAACTAAAAGTATTACATCAACTATGATGATAAAAATAAACGATAGAATAAACTTTAGTATATTTTTTTTGAAAACATTCATGGGTTATACCTTAAATTATCTAAATAACAAGTTTATATCCAAGTCCTTTGACAGTAATTAGGTGATTAGGCTTAGAGGGGGTAAGTTCTATCTTTTCTCGGATATTTCGAATATGTACCATTAGAGATTTCTCATATCCAAAGCTCTCAAGTCCCCAAATTGTATCACAAATTGTTTCAGTAGAGACTATGTAATTTTTATTAGCATATAATTTTCGAAGAACTTGAATTTCTGTAGGTGTTAGCGATAGATTTTGACCACTTTTCTTAACACTGGCATTGTTCAAGTCAATGATACAGTCAGTTAGTTCAATGAGTTCAGATTCATCTTTATAAGCTCTTCTTAACAGTGCAATAATACGATACGTTAAAGATTTAGGTAAGAAGGGCTTTGTAACGTAGTCGTCTCCTCCCGAATCAAGTCCTCTAATTTCATCGTCAGGATTATTTTTAGCAGTCAAAAATAGAATTGGAATATCTGAGATTTTTCTCACATATTGAGAGAGTAAATAGCCTTCTCCGTCTGGGAGCATGACATCTAAAATAATTAGATCAATATGGGATACCGAAAAAACATCAATTCCTTCACTAATACTATAAGCGCGACTAATATTTTTAAAACCACGACTCACAAGTACCTCTTTAATTGATTCACTTAACGCTGTATCATCATCCACAATCAATATGTGTTTATTTAATAATTGTGCTTCAAAACTCATGTTTTCACCTCCAAAAGTTTACTTAATTATACCATAAATAAAGCTATTAGATAATATGATGCCTTTGAATTAGTTCCAATGGATGATTCAGTGTACGAAGGGTTGGCTGGCATAGGTATTGCTTTATCTGAAGCTTATGACTTAGTTGATTCTTTGAGACAAAAAAAAATTATTGCTTGCTTGAAACGAATTTTTTCTACTTTATTAAATTCTTATTCTAAAATACAAAACACATCCTATTTCGTTGGGAAATTAGGCATTATCTCGGCTATTTTTAGAATTGGTTTAATTACAGACCAGAAACTCCCAAGCTATATGTCAGATATTATAGATAGTTATTGTTTAAACATAGATGTATCTCAAGCAGACTTTTTATCAAGTTTCCCAAATGAAATTACTGCGTTTAGAAATACAGATACTACGATAGAAAATCTATCTCAATCGCTTAATAAACTTAAAGAGCTAGGTATTTATGATGAAAATTACATTTGTTGGAACCGATTAGAAGTGAATAATGTTAGTCTTGCACATGGGAATTTGGGTGTTGAGATAGCATTGCTTTTGTTGGCTGGTCAATTGAGAAGCACTGATGCCTTAGATTTATTTAACAAGGCTAGAAATTTTGATAATCGCCAGAAGATTGATAAGGGGTGGGTTGATAAAAGGAATAACGAGACAAGTGCAAATTGGTGCCACGGTTCGACGGGAGTATTAGTTGCAAGGTTAGCACAGCTACAATTAGATGATAGATATAAGATTTTATCCGATTCTGAGCGTGAAGAATTGAAGAAGGATGTGGAACATGCGGCAGAACAAATTGTTGAAATTGGTTTTGATATGACTAATTTTTCCCTTTGTCACGGAACTAGTGGAAATTTACTGGCTCTTAGTTATTATATGAATTATTTGGGAAATGACGAGTCCAAAAAATTCAAAAGCATTTTAGATAGAGAATATAAAAAATTGCATGCATTTGGTTTAGAAAAAGGTTGGATGTGTAGTTTTAATACAAAGTATAATGTCTATGGTCTAATGACAGGAATTCCAGGTGTTCTATTTTCTACAGCAAAATATTTAAAAGAAGACAGTTCGCTTGACATTCTTATTCCTAATTTATAAGGGATAGAGAGGAAGAAGTACGATGAAGATTATTTTACAAAACAATGAAGAAGATTGTCTTTTGGCCTGTTATACTATGTTGTTGAACGACTTAGGGCACAGAGTTCCACTATATGAAGTTTATGATAGAGATTCATTGCCAGCAGATGGGCTAAGTGTATCTTATCTGTTGACTCTAAATGATAGATTTGGAGTAACCATAAATGCCTATCATGCCTCAATTGACGAGTTACTAAAAGTCTATCAAAAAACTAAGCAAAGAATGATTATCCATTGGAATAATGATCATTTTGTGGTTCTTGAAAAAATTACATCTGAGCAAGTTTTAATTGTAGATCCAGCTATTGGACAAGTAAGATACCGTAAAAGTGAGTTTATGGAGCATTATTCCGAAACAATGATTATGGTAAACAAAGGTAGTGATTTTAAATCACAAAAATACAACTCAATCTTTTGGAAGTATTTCAAGAAAACTCTTCAAATGAAACCAATTGCGTTATTTATGCTATCTTTGCTATTTATCCAAACAAGTGTATTATTGTTTTCAATAATTTTGCGACAAATGCTAGCAGATGATTTCAAGTTTAGTGTTAGTTTACTTTTATTAGGTATCGTTCTTATTTTTCAATTGTTAGGATATTTCATCAAAAATGGTGCTTTAGATAGATATAATAAAGATTTTGATGATTATTATAGTAGGGAATTATTTGGAAGGCTGTTACAAAAGCCATTGTTATATTTTCGAAATCATCTAAGTGGGGGAATTTCTGAAAAAATTAATTTTAAATCGACATTAAGAGATAATGTTACATTAAAAATTATTCCGTCATTTATAAGTCTTATTTCTGTTATTGTAATTTTTATCTATTTAATAACTATTTCAGTAAAATTAACCTTGATTTTAGTCGTAATGATTGCTATATATAGTGTGTTTTCTATAGTGCTATATTATAAGCAAAATGAATATAATCAGACCTATCTACAATATCTAATTGATTTCAATTCTGAACTACAGACTGATTTGGAGGATATAGACTATATTAAGATAATGAGGAAAGAAGATAATGTCTTCAATTCTTGGATGACAGTTAACAATCAAGTTACAACTAAATATTCGCAAATATTGAAAATTGAAAATTTGTCTCAACTGCTTGGAACTATATTTAACTACATTAGTTTATCATCAATAATAGTTATAGCAGTTTATTATAATGATTACATTAAGGTCTCGCTCCCGGATTTACTTGTATATCAGACTAGTATTTCAATATTGATTTCTGCAATTGAACAGGTAAAAGGAGCTGTTTTTGAAATACTTCGATTAGGGGTTTATGCTGAAAAACAAAGTGATTTGTTAAAAGATACGTTACCAATTACTGTACCGAGTGAAGACTCAAAGGATTATCTAATTCAAACTAATAAATTGAATTTTTCGTATGGCAGCAAACCAATCTATGATGATGTGAATCTGACAATTAAAAAAGGAGAAAAAATCGCTATTGTCGGGAAGTCGGGTAGTGGAAAATCTACACTATTGTTATTATTAGCGGGAATGCTACGCTATAGTGGTTCTCTAAAATACGGAATTAAGGAGTTTGAGAATTACCTGAGTGTAGTATTGCAAAACATGACGTTAAGAAAAGGAAGTATTTTAGAAAATTTGGAATGGATATCTGATGACTTATCTCCACTTTATCAGATATTGAATGATACGACAGCTGATGAGGTTATTTCTCAGTTGCCAAATAAAATACATTCTAAGCTATTGAAGCAGGGGAAGAATCTATCAGGTGGGCAGATTCAAAAATTACTTATTGCTAAATCTTTGATAAAAAAAGATGGAATTATTTTTTGGGATGAAGCTTTTAGTAATTTGGATGAACATAGTAAAAATAGAATCTATGAGAATGTACTACGAAGTACTAGATATTCAGATAAAACAATGTTGATGGTTAGTCATCATTTAGACATTGTTAATTTTGTTGATTACATCATTTTCATTGATAGTGAAACGGGGGAAGTAATCAAAGATAGCCATGAGAACCTTATGAAAAGGAATTCAAACTACGAGAACTTTATTCGTTCGAAAGTTTAAGGGAAAATTTCCTCTTTCTTAATGTTACCTTTAACTGGCAGAGATATAATTTATAGTATAAACAAGAGAAGGGAAAGTCTTTAAGACCAAGACTTACGAGAGGTAATATAGGAATGAAAAATATTATTGAATTACGTAAATTGTCAAAAGTTTACAAAGATGTTACTACGGTAGACTTAGAAAAAATCACAGTCCGAGAGGGAGAAATCTACGGTTTTCTTGGACCAAACGGTGCAGGAAAGACAACAACTATGAAAATGGTACTGTCTTTAGTAACGCCTACTTCTGGAGAGATTTTAGTTCATGGTCAGAACATCAAAAAAGATAAGACTTATTTAAACCAAATCGGTTCAATGATTGAAGAGCCCTCCTACTATCCTAATTTGACAGGTTATGAAAATCTACTTGTTTTTCAAAAAATGGTAGGATTTAAGGAAAGTAATATTTATCCGACTTTGGAGTTGGTAGGTTTGGCCGAAGAAAAGAATAGAAAAAAACTTGTTAAAGATTATTCTCTCGGTATGAAGCAAAGACTGGCACTTGCTTTCGCATTGGTGAAGAAACCGCGAATTCTATTGCTTGACGAACCAACCAATGGTCTTGATCCAGCTGGTATTCATGAAATTCGTGAATTGATTGTGAAGTTGGCGAAAGAAGAAGGGCTAACAGTATTTATTTCTAGTCATATCCTTCCGGAGATTGAGCATATTGCAGACAGAGTAGGGATTATTAATCACGGGCGCCTTGTTTATGAAGGAGAAATTGAAGCAATTAAATCTAACACATGGATTGAGATTGGTGGAGATTTTTCACAGAACAACATTGTTCAAAGTTTGATTGAGTTCGGTTCGGTAGAAGTATTGGACGCATCCGCAAGTCATATCAAATTAAGCAATATTAATAATGATAAACTAGCTGATATGATCAGTTATTTAACGGAAAATGGATATCGAATTTTTCGGGTAGTTAGAGAAAGTGAGACACTAGAGGACATTTTCTTAGATTTAACAAAGGAGGTATAAAATGTCAGGTATTTACATTGAATGGTTAAAAAGCAGGCGAACAAAATCTTTTTCCATAGTTGCTATCTTAATAGTCGTTGCTACGCTTTGGAATATCGCTACATTCTCATCTGCATTTTCACATCCAGAGTTAAAAACTGTAGGAACACTTTTTAGCAATCAAAATGTCAATCTTCTTATGTTTCCCATTGCAGTCTGTGTATTTGCAGCTCGCATTGTTGGAAATGAGCGTGAGGGGCAAACATTTAGGTTACAAGCTGCAAACGGTCAACATTTTCTAACTATTTTTAATCACAAACTCCTATTTATGATGATTTTCTTTAGCATCATGTCGGTAGTAGAAGTTACTGCTATTTATTTTTTTGGAAAACAGGTAGGTATCTCAATTCCCTTCTCAATTATTGGACTTCAGTTTGTTGGACAACTACTTGCAATATTTTCTCTGATTTGTATCTATTTAACCCTAGCAATGCTCTTGGAAAGGCAAGGTATATTATTAGCGTTAGGTCTGTTAGGTGGTTTTTTGGGAATTGTTTTAAACCCAAGAAGCAATGGTTTTGGTAGTTTACTCAATCCTATAACAGGTTTCGGTAGTTTAGCACCTTATAAGTACCAGTTCCTTGGAAATGGAGTATTTACATATATTTTTGACGAACAACTACTATGGAAACTAGTAGTTTATGTATTCTATTGTGCATTATTATATGGTTTGGCTAATATCATTTTGAAAAAGAGAGGAAACTAAGATGGGAAGTTATTTTTTAGCAGAATGGAAAAAAACGCGAAAGACTCAACTTTTATTGATCGGAATTGCCTTTCTGATTTTTTCTAGTTTTATTGGACTGGGAATCTATTTTGCTAGTCGAGAGGTATTAGTTGATGGGACGCAATCCCTTGTTTTATGGGGGCAGTTGACTTTTTATAACAGCACCTTGCTCTATCCCCCTATGCTAGCTATCATTACAGGACTGTTGATTATGCCTGAGTTTGAAAGGAAAACTCTTGATATGTTGAAGGTGAATCAAGTATCAATGGGGAAATTGTATTTTGGGAAATTGCTATGTAGTTTCATCATAATTTTGCCAGTTCAATTAATTCTGTTCCTTATTTTTATTATAGCAACTAAGGTTGATGGAATTACGTTAGATCTGAGTTTGCAAACTTATTTCAAATGGTTGTTCTTAGCAGTTCTAGCATCTTTTCCAATAATTACTCTTCAATCCTATGTAACTGTAAAAACTAGAAATTTCAGTAAAAGTGTGGGATTAGCAACTATTGGGAGCATGTTTAATTTTGTCCTCATCTTTATTAATGAAGACTTAACAAAATTTTTTCCATATTCTCAACCGATGATTGCGCTTCGTAGTCGGTCACTAGCGGATATGTCATTAAACGATATGATTATCTTTCTAGCAGTGAATATATTTTATAGTTTTGTTTTTTATAAATTTACTGTAGGGGCTTTGGAAAAAAGATAAACAATATTGATATATAGTGCACTATTTAAAATTGAGTATCATCAGTCAGAAAAATTGAATTAAAGCTATATAGGTTATTCTGTGTAAAATGTAGATGTAGATGTAGATCTATATTTATATTCTAATTAATAATCTTCTTATGCCAATTTGGTATAAAATCTAAGATTCGTTCAAAACTTAACTATAATTTTCTTAGAAGTAAACGAATGTATAGGCGTGTCAGGGATCTTAGAGAAGATTATGATTATACGCAAGAGTATCTTGCTAAATATTTATCATGTAGTCAGTCGGCATATTCTAAAATCGAATCTGGTCAACGCCAGATTTCGATTGATTACTTGATTAAACTCTCAAGTGAGGAACTCCTAACAGCCTACAAGGAGGTCAAAGAGAAACATGACCAGATTCAGGAGTTTGAAGTTGTCCTAGCCGAGTATCATATTGATAAGGTGGTTAACATCAAGATGAATTACGGCGTCAAAAAAGACGGCTTGGAGCTATTCAAATCTTCAGTCTAGTGTTTACGAACACTCAGCAACTGCTAACGGGGCATTCTCAGGCTGGCAATCACCTGGAGTAGAAGCACATGTTTCTAAATTCATTGGAACTGTACAGCTGAATGTTACTGGAATTGTAGGTAAGTACTTATGACATACAAAAACATATTATTAGGTAAAATGAGATACTTAATCCTGTTTTTGATTGCCATCCAGAGTGTCTTACTTGCTCTGGTAGCAATTTTTTTAGCAGGTTTACAGTATCAGCAGTCATGGCAGAGTTATAATCATCATTCCGGGACCGTAACAGTTTATCTTCAGAAGTTAACAGAAGAGCAATCACAAGATGTATTTAATTATTTTTTAGAACAGAGTGACTTGTCCATATGGACAAAACGTTCTGAAAGTAGTGATACAGGAGAAGGTCTAAATAGGATTTATATAGACATCCTTGGTAGCTCTGCTGGTTTTTCAGATTTTGAAAGTACGGGTAAAATAGTTGTATCACAACAACAATTTGCAAATTTATTATCTCATAGTGATAATAGTATGACTATTGGACTTGACAAAGGCTCAAATAATATGCTTTACGAGCTTCCAGATTTATTATTTAGCACGCCTGTAGTCATTGAACGATTAGATTATACTTTCCAAAACACTAATATGATTAATGGGATATACCATATCAATGGTCTCCACGATGCTGTCTCAAGAGATAACTTTCTGTTGCATCTTTCAAAGAGGTCAGGTATTTCTGTTGAGGATTTGACAAAAGAAAGTTTTGGAAGTAGTACTGATCAGGGAATTTGGGGAATAATACTTGCTATCAGCATCTTAGTAAATGCCTTCATTTTACTGATTCTATTCTTAATCTGTGTTCTTCAATCCTTTAAACATTTCGGAACATTGATTCTTTTAGGATGGGATAGAAAAGAATTATGGTCTGCTTTTTTCAAAAATTCTCTACTATTTTCAATCTACATTATTCCAATTATCTCTTTATGTAGTTGGTTGTTGTCAGGCTGGTCTAGTTTTGGTTTATCATCGTTTATTCTAGTTTTTGCTGGAGTCAGCCTCTCAGTCTTGTTGCTACTATTGATATTCATTATTCCAACGATTATTGTTTATTCGGTTTCTCCATTAGCCGCAATTCATAAACGATTACCAATGAAGCCTTTAATGGTAACATGCTTGTTATTCTATACCTTGGTAGCTGGTTTGTTAATCGCAGTCAGTTACTCTTTAGATGCTCCAATGAATCAGTTTATTGATAATATGAAAGTATCTAGAGAGTGGAAGAATGTTGAAGATATGTACGTTATATCCAGCTTTGTTGAGGGAGATGATGTAGGTACATATGCAGGAACTACAAATTCCCTTGAGCGCAGTATGTATAACTTTTACCAGCGTATATCTGAGCTTCCAGGTGTCTATATTGCCCAAGGAAAATTTCTTAATCAGGAGTACCTTGATGCAGTCTATGGGACATACCAGCATGTCCCTAAAAAACCATTTTGGTATTTGAAATTCTCCTATAATTACCTGCAAGACCTAGGTATTCCCCTAAGTGATGAAGAGTTGCTAGAGATGAGGAATGGTACTCGACTTTATCTTCTACCTAACACGCTCAATACAGAAGAACTTGAGGTGATGAAGGCGTATTTACAGGAAAGTGTCACTGTAAAACCGGGGGATTTACAAACTAATTTCACAGAAAATCAGAAATTTATGTTCAAGGTTTACCAACCGTCTCGACCAATATTTACTTGGTCAGATTCCATTTCTTATGGTACAACTAGTGAGAATCCAGTTATTTTTATCTCAACACCAGAGAATTTATATTTCATGGAGTCGGCAAACTTAGTTGTCAGTGGCTATAATGGTCTTTTGAAGATTCGTGATAGGGAAACGATGGAACAGGTAGTGTCCGTTTTAGAAACAGAATTTCCAGATTTAACGGATAATCGGTTGAGTTTTACAACTGTCAAGAACTTTATCAATGGTCTTCAAAAAGATCTGAGTTATACATTTTATCTTTTCGGCACAATCATAGCGATTATCATCATTACGATGATGGCTATTTTCTGGAGTTTTGTCTTAATGTACCGCTTGTTATTTGAAGAAAAATTGTATGTCCAATACTTTATAGGATTCTCACCATGGAAAAGATATATTGGTGTGCTTTCTCTCATTATTAGTTTTTCTGTGATGGAACTAATCGTTTCTATCTTGGTGGGTTCTAAGTTGGGAATAGTCATGACACTAGCTACATTTGCTTTTCAGATAATGCTTCTTTATTTCAGTTTGTTCCGTAAAGAAGGAGAGAGTATCATACAATCATTTAAGGAGTAATCTCATGTCTAGAATTTCAGTACAAAATGTATCAAAACAATTTGGTTCAAGAGAAATTTTCAAAGACTTAAGCTTTGATATTGAGGAAAATGAATTTGTAGCTTTAGTAGGACCTTCTGGTTCTGGAAAATCGACTATCCTCAATATGATTGGACTATTGGATGCTGTTGACAGTGGTAAAATCCTAATCAACGGAAAAGTTTTGCCTAAGGTAAATTCGCAATCAGCAGTTCATTATCGAAGGAATGTCATCAACTATCTTTTTCAATCCAATGCACTCATTTCTACATCTAGTGTGAAAGATAACCTGATGCTTGCCATGACTTTTTCGAATTTCTCTAGACAGGAGAAAGAGCAGAGAATCAAGGAAACGCTAGAATTTGTTGGTCTACAAAATCGGTTAAATAGTAAAATCAATGAATTATCGGGAGGTGAACAGCAGAGAATTGCGATTGTGAGAGCTATTTTAAAGCCCGGAGATATTGTCCTAGCAGATGAACCAACCGGATCATTAGATCCTGAAATGTCTCAAAAAGCATTCGATTTGATTCGAACTTTGAGAGATCAATTTGGTAAAACAATTTTGGTTGTTACGCATAACATGGAGCAAGCACGGCAATGTGATAGGATCATTTCACTGGAGTCGGTTCTTGTAAATTAACTCAACCATTATTAGCACTTGATACGGTTACTTTTGATTATGGAATATCGAAGGTGGAGAGTTCAAACATGAAAAAATTTACATACGATGTTATAAAACAGCCAAATTTGTCTAATCGTTTGGAGTTAAAAACACATGTACTGGTTGAAAATCATATTGATGATGTCATTTGTCTGCATATCATTGCTAGTAATAAATTATTAGATATGGTTATTTTGAACCCATTTCAAAAGAACACTATATTTATTCCATGTTATTTTGAGGAAGATATTGTGAAAGTCAAAGATGATTATGAAGTTGAGTGGGCTTTGTTAGAATTTCAAAAATTTAGAGCATTTTCGGCTTAGTAATATGTGTTGAAGACTCAAAATCTATGGTAAAAAGTAGCTTTGAAAACGTATTACCTCCAAAGATTTAGTTAAATAATGATTTAACACAAAAAGAAATTATTGAAGTTCTGGAAAGATGTTGTTTCAGTATAGAAATAAGTCTTGAAAAACTGGATTTGAAGAATTATTTTGATTATATTGTTTCGGATGACAATTGCTATTGAAGATTCGTACTCAGGGATACAGGGTTCAACTAGTGCTGGTATTGCTACTATTGGATATTACGATAACCGATTGCCTTTATTTAATACTAAGGCAAATTGTAAGGCTGGAAGTATGCAAGAAGTATTGAACGTAATTCAATCACAAGATGAGTTTTAAAACGTCTAGACGTACTTAGAAAAATAAAAAAAGCGATATAGCAATTTGCTATATCGCTTTTTTTATTTTTCTAAAAACAGCAGTAAAAATACATAATTTTTCACTCTTAATAGTGAAGTCTAAAAATTGAGAGAGTTTTATGAAAAATCGTTCACCGCCATTTCCTACCTTATCAAATTTATATAAGGAGGAATAAAATAGTGTATTTTATCTATGTGAATGGGTTAAAAGTCCCTGTTTCCAGAGAAGTTCTTGTATGATTAATTTGTGAACATTTTCCTATAATTTTGTAATATTTTTGAGACTATAATATATTAGATAAACATGTCTTTTGTGTTTCACTTTATTTTACAATAAGACTAATTTTTGAAAGTCAGTAATTTTAAATAGTTGATAAAATATTTGCTCTCAGACGGTTAATAGATATGCTTATGAGAAGTGTTTAATAAATTAATTTTAGTTCAAAATGTCCAGTTTGGACACTTTGAAAGATTTCTTAGTTTTATATATTATACTTTTCTCAGGAGAAAGCTAGATGTACAGACGTTTGAGAGATTTGAGGGAAGATCACGATTTGACCCAAAAACAAATAGCTAAAATACTTTCGTTTACAAACTCAGCTTATGCTAAAATTGAACGGGGTGAGCATGCCTTGACGGCAGATGTATTGGTAACTCTCTCAAACTTTTACGATGTCAGTACAGACTATCTATTGGGATTGATAGATTTTCCTGATAAAATTCGCTTTAGAAAATAATCTCCTCAATTGCATAGAGTGTGAAAATGAGGAGATTTTTTATTTGTTCTTTGACAATTGAATAGTCCAAAATGGTACTTTCCTCATTTGTGGAGCAGATTTGAATGGCTCGCCATGATAAGAGCGATTTTAAAACCATCAATAAAATAGAGCGATACTTTATATGCCATGATACAAATGATATACAATGATACTTCTGACCGTTCAGGCTGCCACCGTAAAAGAGCAGCAAGTGAAATTCTTATGATGACTTCATCAGTCATGCCATGGAGGTGAAAAAATCTAAGAAAGGAAGTAGTAAAATCATGGAAACAGTAAACTATAAAGATTTAGTTGCGATTGGTTTTCCAGAGCACACATCAAGAAATATTATTAGACAAGCAAAAAAGATTGCTGTAAAAAAGTTTGAAGAAGCTAGAAAAAATGATAAGAATGCGGTACAATTAGGATGTTCACCTTTCGATAATAAAAGGTTAGGCATTGCTCCTAAAAATATTGTAGAAAATTTAATTGGTATTTCTTTTTCAGATATAGAAGGTGAGAAAAATGGTTATATCAAAGACAAAGAAATATAAAGGTGTATACAAAGATTCAAAAGGAAAAATTTATTTTCAAATTGAATTAGGAGTTGATCCAATAACTGGGAAAAGAATTCAAAAGAAAGGAAGGAAAAATCAACAGGGACTACCGTTTAATTCTTTTAAGGAAGCATATGAAGAGATACTTCGTTTAAAACATGAATTTGTGAACTCTACTATTAATAATAGTTTTCTAACTTTTAGAGAGTTTATGGAAGAGATTTATTTAAAATATTATCAACAAAAAGTTCAATTTGTAACTTATCAGACCGCTTTACCACATCATCAGTTATTTATTAAGCAATTTGGTAGTAAAAAATTATCAGATATTAGTACTATTGACTGTGAAAGATTTCGCTTAGCTATTATAGACAAGTATTCTAGTAACTATGCTAAAAATATGTGGTCTAGATTTAAAGCATGTCTGGGCTATGCAGAAAGATTGGGTTATATTGATAGAGTTCCTTTTAAAGGATTAGATAATCCTAGAGGAAAGCACCCTGATACAAAATTTTGGACATTTGATGAATTTAAGAAGGTAATAAACTCTTTTGATATTAGTGAGTATGAGGGACTCCATAATTACACGACGATCTGGTTATATTTTATGACTGGTTTAAGAGTTAGTGAGGGTATTGCTCTTAAATGGGAAGATATTGATTTTGAACGTAAATGGATTCATGTTCATTCGACGATTGAGAAAGATAAAAACGGTGTATGGTATGCTAAACAACAAACAAAGACAGTAGCAGGGAATCGTAAAATTGATTTAGATGATTTTACGATTACAACACTTAAAAAATGGCGAGAAGTTCAAATCAAGAATGATGATAAAGATTATGTAATATCACGTTTTGGTGCCCCCTTGTGTAAGTCTACAATTTCTAGGATAATAAAAAGGCATGCTAAGATTACTGGTGTACCAGAAATTACGGGGAAAGGATTAAGACATAGTCATGCATCTTATCTTATAAATGTGTTACATAAGGATACTTTATATGTTTCATATCGATTAGGACACGCTGATAAGTCAACCACGTTGAATACATATAGTCACTGGTATTATTCAGGTGATTCAACAATTTCAGAAGAGATTACAAACAGTTTAGATAATCTTGGATTATCAATTTACCTACCAAATTCCTGCCAAAGTTGAAAATGGAGGAATTAACCCACTAATACTGGGCGGAAATAAGATTAGCAAATTGTTACTCTTAAATAATAGAGTAACTACATTAGTAGCTTAAAAACATGATTAAACCGCTATTCTTAGGAGTAGCGGTTTTTATTTTTTTATTACATGGGGCAAAAAAGGGAAAGGAATCTTTAAAAGTGAGGAGAGTTAGATTGAAAGAATCATATTGGTAAATCGAAATGATAGATATTTGTATCATGTCATAAATCGTTATCAAACGATAATATTGATTTTCTTACAAATTAAGAGTATAATTTATAAAAATGAGTGTTCACTCAATTTTTGTGAAATTAAGGAGTAAAGAAAATGGTTGTTGAAGCAATAGAGTACAGTCGTTTCGGTAACGAAGAGGTCTTGGATTTGCTGAAGATAGACTCTACAGCCTTGGAGGTAAATCAGGTGAGAGTAGAAGTTCATGCTGTTGGTTTAAATCCTATTGATTATAAAACTTTTGAGGGAGCGAAACCCCTTCGATTTCTATCTTTTATAACGAAATTAAGGAAACCAAGTCGTTGGTTTGAATCTAAATCATCTTTATTTCCAAGAGGTGTGGGGAGAGATTTTTCTGGAGATATTACAGAAGTTGGAAATGAAGTAACTAGGTTTTCAGTAGGAGATAAGGTGTTTGGAACAATGATTAGCGATCCTGGTTTGGGAACTAATAGGGGAGCTTTAGCAACAGAAATTTGTGTCAATGAATCAGAAATTGTATTGAAACCAGAGATGATCGACATGACTCACGCAGCTACTATGGGAGTAGCTGCTCTAACTGTGGGTGGGGCTTTTAGAAGAATCGGTTTAAATTCAAGAGATACTGTTGTTATTTCAGCTGCAGCAGGAGGTATTGGAAGTATTGCAGTACAGTATGCAGTTGCTAAGGGGGCGACAGTGATTGGAATAGCAAGTAAGAAAAATGCAGAGTATCTGAAGTCTTTAGGTGCTATACCAGTAAGTTACGAAGAGAATATCAAGAAGGCTCTTCTATCAGCTAGTCCAACGCCTATTACAAAATTTTTGGATTGTTATGGATCTGATTATGTTAGATTGGCTTTTAGTTTAGGCTTGAAGGGGACAGCTATTGGGACATTAGTACCTTCACCCTATGTTATGATAAAAGGTGCTCAGTTTACTGGTCCGAGACATTCCACATATGATGATTTTAGCACTTTAGCTGAAATGGTCTCAGACGGGAAGATTCAGCTGAAAATTGATCAAGTGTATGACTTTTCTCTAAAGTCAGTTAGAGAAGCCTATCGTAGTCTGAAAATGGGACACAGTCGAGGCAAAAAAGTCGTAAAAGTAAGAGAGTAGAAGAGAGGTGCTAGCGATGGAAAGTTTAGAACAAAAGTATGCTCAGACGTTAGAAGTTAGCAACTTGAGCTTGAAACAACGTCGAGTATTATTATCAAGCTTAAAATTATTCTCAGAAATTGGATTTGAGAATACAACGTCCAGCCTTATTGCCGAACGCGCTGGAGTGTCAGAAGGAACTGTTTTTAGTTACTTTAAAACAAAGGAAGGTATTTTAGAAGTCATTTTATCTACTTTTCTAGAACAGGTTATTCCAGAAGTAATTGCGGATTTCTCAGAAAAAAAATTCACAGTAGATCAAGAAAATTTTCCCTTCTTTTTAAAAAGTATTGTTCGAGATAGGCTCTTTTTCATTCAGGAGAATCAAATGCATGTTAAAATTCTCTTGGGGCGTTCTTTTATTGATAAAAATCTTTCTATCCAGTTAGGAAATATTATTGTTCAATCTATAATAGAACCAATTAGCCCTGTTTTAAATCAATTTAAAGAAAAAGGACTTATTCTAAATTGGTCAAATGAAAGAATTGTTCGATACATTTTAGCATTGAGTTTTTCTTATCTTATTCCCATGATGTTGAATGATGAAGAAACTATAAACATAGATGAAGCAGTTGATGAGATTGTTGAATGTTTGTCATCTGCCCTAATGAAAGTAAAATAAATTCTGATGTTAAAACTCACTGTTAATGGTGAGTTTTTTTGGATTCAACATAAAAATCCCCAATCGTAGCGATTGAGGATTAAGCAAATGAATCTTAAACAATACCTTGTGCAATCATAGCGTTTGCTACATTTTCAAAGGCAGCAATGTTAGCTCCTGCAAGGTAGTCTTTATCAAGACCGTATGTTTCTGAAGTTGTTTTAGCTGTATTGAAGATGTTTGTCATGATGTCTTTGAGACGTCCATCAACTTCTTCACGAGTCCATGAGAGGCGAAGGCTATTTTGGCTCATTTCAAGAGCTGAAACGGCTACACCACCAGCGTTGGCAGCTTTGGCAGGTCCGTAGAAGATACCATTTTCTTTGTAGACTTTGATGGCATCAAGGTCGCTTGGCATGTTGGCACCTTCAGATACACAGATAACGCCTTGAGCAACCAAACGTTTAGCTGCTTCACCGTTGATTTCGTTTTGAGTCGCACATGGAAGAGCGATGTCATAGTTTCCAGCGTAAGTCCATACAGAACCTTCATGATAAGTAGCAGTTGCTTTCTCAGCTGCATACTCAGTCAAACGAGCGCGACGTTTTTCTTTAACATCAACCAAAAGATCGAAGTCGATACCATTTTCATCGATTACATAACCATTTGAGTCAGATACAGAGATAACAGTTGCACCAAGTTCAGTCGCTTTTTGAAGAGCGTATTGAGCTACGTTACCAGAACCTGAAATAACAACTTTCTTACCAGCGAAGCTGTTACCGTTGGCTTTAAGCATTTCTTCAGTGTAGTAAACCAAACCGTAACCAGTTGCTTCTGGACGAATCAAGCTACCACCAAATCCAAGAGGTTTACCAGTCAAGACACCAGCATCAAATTGGTTAAGGCGTTTGTACTGACCGTAAAGGTAACCAATCTCACGTCCACCAACACCGATATCACCAGCAGGTACGTCAAGTGATGGTCCGATGTGTTTTTGTAATTCAGTCATGAAGCTTTGGCAGAAGCGCATCACTTCAGCATCTGTTTTACCTTTAGGATCGAAGTCTGATCCCCCTTTACCTCCACCGATAGGAAGTCCAGTCAAGACGTTTTTAAAGATTTGTTCAAATCCGAGGAATTTCAAGATCCCTTGGTTAACAGTTGGGTGGAAACGAAGTCCGCCTTTGTATGGTCCAACAGCTGAGTTGAATTGAACACGGTAGCCGCGGTTTACTTGAACTTTTCCATCACGGTCAACCCAAGGAACACGGAAAGAAATCACGCGCTCTGGCTCAGTAATACGTGCCAAGATATTTTCTTCGATATACTCAGGGTGTTTTTCAAATACAGGTTCTAAAGTGTTGAAAAATTCTTCAACAGCTTGGAGGAATTCAGCCTCGTGCCCGTTACGAGCTTTCACAGTTTCAAACACGCTTTGGATATATTCTTTAGCAGATGTCATATCGTTCTCCTTAAATTCTAATTTAATTATGTGTGTCATTATAGCAGAATTTTTTTTAACTGTAAAGAGAAAAACAAAAATTTTCTAAAAATTCTATCAATTTAGTTTTGAGACTTTTTGAAAATAGATAAAAAACGAACCTTTTTCTTGTAAATATCTTTCTCAAAGAGAAAATCTGAAAATATGGTATAATATTAGCAATAAAAGGAATCTGGAGGATCAGAATCATGGTATCAACTAAAACGCAAATTGCTGGTTTTGAGTTTGACAATTGTTTGATGAATGCAGCAGGTGTGGCTTGTATGACGATAGAGGAGCTAGAAGGGGTTAAAAACTCAGCGGCAGGAACTTTTGTGACCAAGACAGCGACCTTGGACTTTCGTCAGGGAAATCCTGAACCACGCTATCAAGATGTTCCACTTGGTTCTATCAACTCTATGGGCTTGCCAAATAATGGTTTAGACTATTATTTGGACTATCTTTTGGACTTGCAGGAAAAAGAGCCGAACCGAACTTTCTTCTTATCTCTAGTCGGCATGTCTCCAGAGGAAACCCATACTATCTTGAAAAAAGTCCAAGAGAGTGAGTTTCGTGGTCTGACTGAGCTAAACCTCTCTTGTCCAAATGTTCCAGGTAAACCTCAGATTGCCTATGATTTTGAGACAACTGACCGGATTTTGGCAGAGGTATTTGCCTACTTCACCAAACCTCTTGGAATTAAATTGCCACCATATTTTGATATTGTTCACTTTGACCAAGCGGCAGCTATTTTCAACAAGTACCCGCTCAAGTTTGTCAACTGTGTTAACTCTATCGGAAACGGCCTTTATATAGAAGATGAGTCCGTCGTTATTCGTCCTAAAAATGGTTTTGGGGGGATTGGTGGAGAGTATATCAAACCGACTGCTTTAGCTAATGTTCATGCCTTTTATCAACGCTTAAACCCTCAAATTCAAATTATTGGTACAGGTGGCGTTTTGACTGGTCGTGATGCCTTTGAACATATCCTCTGTGGAGCAAGTATGGTGCAGGTGGGAACCACCCTTCACAAAGAAGGAGTTGGTGCTTTTGATCGTATTACTAATGAACTGAAAGCAATCATGGAGGAAAAAGGGTACGAAAGCCTAGAAGATTTCCGTGGGAAATTGCACTATATTGATTAAATGAACTAAAAAGTTAGAAGAAAGGAGAGAAGATGCTAGCCATTGAAGAAAGTCAGAAGTTGACTTTATCAAATTTACCGAGCCTGAGCCTTTTTACAGGGACAGATCAGGGTCAGTTTGAAGTTATGAAGAGTCAAGTATTGAAACAGATTGGTTATGATTCTGCTGACCTTAACTTTGCCTACTTTGATATGAAAGAAGTAGCTTACAAGGATGTGGAACTGGAGTTGGTCAGCCTTCCTTTCTTTGCAGATGAGAAAATCGTGATATTAGATTATTTTGTCGATATCACAACTGCTAAAAAGCGCTTTTTGACAGATGATGAGCTCAAGTCGTTTGAAGAATACCTTGACAATCCTTCGCCAACAACCAAGTTGTTGATATTTGCGGAAGGAAAGCTGGATAGCAAAAGACGGTTGGTTAAATTACTTAAGCGTGATGCCAAGGTTTTTGATGCAGTAGAAGCTAAAGAACAAGAACTGCGCCAGTATTTTCAAAAGTGGAGTCAGGAACAAGGCCTGCAGTTTGCCAATAATTCTTTTGAAAATCTCCTTATCAAGTCGGGTTTTCAATTTAGTGAAATCCATAAAAATCTCCTTTTTTTACAGTCCTATAAGGAAGACTCTGTTATCGAGGAAGAGGATATTGTTAACGCAATTCCCAAGACCTTACAGGACAATATTTTTGATTTAACTCAGTTTATTCTGACTAAAAAGATGGATCAGGCGCGAGATTTGGTTAGAGACTTGACCTTGCAAGGTGAAGATGAAATCAAATTGATTGCAGTCATGCTAGGACAATTTCGGACTTTTACTCAGGTGAAAATTTTGGCGGAGTCTGGACAAACAGAATCGCAGATTGCAAGTAGTTTAGGCAGTTTTCTGGGACGAAATCCCAATCCCTATCAAATAAAGTTTGCGCTGAGGGATTCGCGAGGACTTTCCTTGAGCTTTTTGAAGCAAGCTATTTCTTATTTAATTGAGACAGACTATCAGATTAAAACAGGTCTTTATGAAAAAGGTTTCCTTTTTGAAAAGGCACTCATACAGATTGCTAGTCAGGTAAATTGATACTATCTGAAAAATTTTTTAACCCGCGTCAGGATTATCTTGTCGTGGGTTTCTTGCTGATTTTATTCGAAAGTATCTCAGTGAATTTCTTATCTATAAGCAAAAAACTTGAAAAAAGTGAATGTTTGCGTTATCATTTTCATATAGAAAGAAAAAGAGGTATTACAGATGGCTATTATCTTACCAGATCTTCCATATGCATACGACGCTTTGGAACCATACATCGATGCGGAAACAATGCACTTGCACCATGACAAACACCATCAAACTTATGTCAACAATGCTAATGCAGCTCTAGAAAAACACCCTGAAATCGGTGAAGACCTTGAAGCTTTGCTTGCTGATGTAGAATCTATCCCAGCTGATATCCGTCAAGCACTTATCAACAACGGTGGTGGACACTTGAACCACGCTCTTTTCTGGGAATTGATGACTCCTGAAAAAACAGCTCCATCAGCAGAACTTGCAGCAGCAATCGATGCAACATTTGGTTCATTTGAAGAATTCCAAGCAGCCTTCACTGCAGCAGCAACAACTCGTTTTGGTTCAGGATGGGCATGGTTGGTTGTCAACAAAGAAGGTAAACTTGAAGTGACTTCAACAGCAAACCAAGACACACCAATCTCAGAAGGCAAAAAACCAATCTTGGGCTTGGACGTTTGGGAACATGCTTACTATGTGAAATACCGCAACGTGCGTCCTGACTACATCAAAGCTTTCTTCTCAGTGATCAACTGGAACAAAGTAGATGAATTGTACGCAGCTGCTAAATAATGATAGTTGGAGGGAAGAATTGTTCTTCTCTTTTTAAGGTTATATTATTTTGGTCTGACAAAATCGTCAGACTTTTTTCATTTTTATGAGAAACGTGCTAACTGCTAGAAATTATGGTAGAATAAAGTATTAAGTAATCGTGGAAAAAGGATATCTATGCGAAAAGAAATTGCACCTGAATTATACAACTATAACAAGTTTCCTGGTCCTGAGTTCCATTTACACGGGGACAAGGTTGAAACGGAAGGGATAGCTTTTTCCTTGGTGGAAAATATCAAGGATGCCTTTGATGTGACGGCTTTTAATCAGCGTTTTTCAGAAGTCTTAACCAAGTTTGATTATATCGTGGGAGACTGGAGCAACGAACAGCTTCGCCTACGAGGTTTTTATAAGGATGACCGAACAGAAGAAAAACTTGAAAAAATCAGTCGTTTACAAGACTATCTTTTAGAGTATTGTAGTTATGGTTGTGCCTATTTTGTCCTAGAAAATGAAGCACCTAAGCGCGCATCATTTGACAAGAAAATGCGTAAGAAGGAAGAAGAAACACCTTCTAAAAAAGGAAAGAAATCGACTCAAACCAAACGAAAACCGAATGCAGATAAGAAAAATAGACGTCGTCAGAAGGACCAGCATTCTCAAAAAGAGGACAAGGGGCAACGTCATTTTGTCATTCGTCAGAAGTGAGTAGAGAATAAGGAGTAGAAATGAAACCGTCAATTTATAGTTTAACACGTCAAACCATGCAGGAATGGGTTTTGGAGCAGGGAGAAAAGAAATTCCGTGCAGACCAAATTTGGGAATGGCTTTACCGTAAACGTGTCCAGTCATTTGAAGAAATGACTAACCTTTCAAAGGATTTGATTGCTAAGCTTAATGACCAGTTTGTGGTCAATCCCTTGAAACAACGTATCGTTCAAGAGTCTGCTGATGGGACAGTTAAATATCTTTTTGAATTGCCGGATGGTATGTTAATTGAGACAGTACTCATGCGTCAACACTATGGTTTGTCAGTCTGTGTGACCACTCAGGTCGGCTGTAATATCGGTTGTACCTTCTGTGCTTCTGGTTTGATTAAGAAACAACGTGACCTCAATAACGGTGAAATCGTAGCGCAAATCATGCTGGTTCAGAAATACTTTGATGAGCGTGGTCAGGACGAACGCGTCAGCCATATCGTTGTCATGGGAATCGGTGAGCCCTTTGATAACTACAACAATGTCTTGAATTTCGTTCGTACCATCAATGATGACAAGGGGATGGCTATCGGTGCTCGTCACATCACGGTTTCAACCTCAGGTTTGGCCCATAAAATTCGTGATTTTGCTAATGAAGGAGTTCAGGTCAATCTTGCCGTTTCCCTTCACGCACCTAACAATGAGTTGCGTTCAAGCATCATGAAGATTAACCGTGCCTTTCCGATTGAAAAACTCTTTGCAGCTATTGAGTACTACATTGAGACAACAAATCGTCGTGTGACCTTTGAGTATATCATGCTAAATGAAGTTAATGATGGTGTTGAACAGGCCCTTGAGTTAGCTGAATTGCTCAAGAATATTAAGAAATTGTCTTATGTAAACTTGATTCCTTACAACCCAGTTAGTGAGCATGACCAATATAGCCGTAGTCCTAAAGAGCGCGTGATGGCTTTCTATGATACGCTTAAGAAAAAGGGGGTCAACTGTGTGGTTCGTCAAGAACATGGTACAGATATTGATGCAGCTTGTGGACAATTGCGCTCTAACACAATGAAACGTGACCGCCAGAAAGCAGTCGCAGCAGTCAATCCTTAATGATGAAGAAAACTTATAATCATATTTTAGTATGGGGAGTCATTTTCTATAGCATTTGCATTGTCTATTTTTGCTTTACTCCTCAAGGACATTCTCCCGTGGGAGTGGAAACTCCAGGTATTCAGCATCTTGGACGCCTGGTTTTTCTTTTGACTCCTTTCAATTCTCTCTGGAAACTGGGCCAAGTGAGTGATGTGGGACAATTATCTTGGATTTTTTTACAAAATATCCTCAATGTCTTCTTGCTTTTTCCTTTGGTGTTCCAACTCCTTTATCTCCTTCCAAACTTGCGGAAAACAAAAAAGGTGCTACTTTTTAGTTTTCTAGTGAGCCTTGGAATCGAGTGTACGCAGTTAGTCTTGGACTTTTTCTTTGATTTTAATCGCGTCTTTGAAATTGATGATTTGTGGACCAATACCTTGGGTGGCTATCTGGCTTGGTTCCTATATAAACAATTACATAAAAACAAGATAAGGAATTAAAATGAGTATTTTAGAAGTTAAAAATTTGAGTCACGGTTTTGGTGACCGTGCAATTTTTGAAGATGTTTCCTTCCGTCTTCTCAAAGGAGAACATATCGGTCTGGTCGGTGCTAATGGTGAAGGAAAATCAACTTTTATGAGCATCGTGACTGGTAAGATGTTGCCAGATGAAGGGAAGGTTGAGTGGTCCAAATATGTGACTGCTGGATACTTAGACCAACATTCTGTCTTGGAAGAAGGACAGTCGGTGCGTGATGTTCTCCGTACAGCCTTTGATGAGCTGTTTAAAGCAGAAGCTCGTATCAATGACCTTTATATGGAAATGGCTGAAGACGGTGCGGATGTTGATGCTCTCATGGAAGAAGTGGGAGAACTTCAAGACCGTTTAGAGAGTCGTGATTTCTATACTTTGGATGCTAAGATTGATGAAGTAGCGCGTGCCCTTGGTGTCATGGACTTTGGCATGGATACGGATGTAACCTCTTTGTCAGGTGGGCAAAGAACCAAGGTGCTTTTGGCTAAACTTCTCCTTGAGAAGCCTGATATCTTGCTGTTGGACGAGCCGACCAACTACTTGGATGCTGAGCATATTGACTGGCTTAAGCGCTATCTCCAAAACTATGAGAATGCCTTTGTCCTCATTTCACACGATATTCCATTCCTGAACGACGTGATTAATATTGTCTACCATGTGGAAAATCAACAGCTGACGCGTTATTCTGGTGACTACTACCAGTTCCAAGAAGTCTATGCTATGAAGAAATCTCAGCTAGAGGCTGCCTACGAACGTCAGCAAAAAGAAATTGCGGACCTTAAGGACTTTGTTGCCCGAAACAAAGCGCGTGTTGCAACACGAAACATGGCCATGTCCCGTCAGAAGAAATTGGATAAGATGGATATTATCGAACTGCAAAGTGAGAAACCAAAACCATCCTTTGATTTCAAACCAGCTCGTACGCCAGGGCGCTTTATCTTCCAAGCCAAGGATTTGCAAATTGGTTATGATCGTCCTCTGACCAAGCCTTTAAATCTTACCTTTGAACGTAATCAAAAGGTTGCTATTATCGGGGCAAATGGTATCGGGAAAACAACTCTCTTGAAGTCTCTCTTGGGCATTATTCCGCCAATTGCTGGGGAAGTGGAGCGTGGAGATTATCTAGAACTTGGCTACTTTGAACAAGAAGTAGAAGGCGGTAATCGCCAAACACCACTAGAGGCTGTTTGGAATGCCTTTCCAGCTCTCAACCAAGCAGAAGTTCGTGCAGCCCTTGCCCGTTGTGGTTTGACAACTAAGCATATCGAAAGTCAAATTCAGGTTTTGTCAGGTGGGGAACAAGCCAAAGTTCGTTTCTGTCTCTTGATGAATCGTGAAAACAACGTTTTAGTGCTGGACGAGCCGACCAACCATTTGGATGTGGATGCCAAGGATGAACTCAAACGTGCTCTCAAAGAATACAAGGGATCTATCCTTATGGTCTGCCACGAACCAGACTTTTATGAAGGTTGGATGGACCAAATCTGGGACTTTAACAAGCTAACTTAAAAATGAGGAAAAAAGAAATACAGTATCGAATGCGGATACTGTATTTTTTGGTTTTTAAGATTTAAAATCGTAGTCTTTCACCACTTCGATGCTATCGATAGTAATAGCAGTCGTTGGTTTGTCTTTCTCATCTTTTTCGGCTTTAGCAATCTTATCTACAACATCCATACCGTCAATCACTTGACCAAAGACTGGGTGTTTGCCGTCTAGACTAGGGTTTCCCCCTTCTTTATAGGCTTCGATGATTTTCTTTGGATACTTGCTTGTAGGGAGTTTAGCAGAGGTATCTGTAGAATTTTGGTTGATAAAGAACTGGCTGCCATTGGTGTTTGGTTGACCAGTATTAGCCATAGAAAGAGCACCCCGGATGTTATAGAGATAAGGAGTAATCTCGTTTTTGAAACCAGTTCCCTTGTCTTTAGTCTTATCCTTGTCATGCCAGATGGACTGACCGCCTGTACCGTCCCCTTTGGGATCTCCAGTTTGAACCATGAAACCATCAATGACACGGTGGAAGGTAATGCCGTTATAGTAGCCTTCTTTGGCATGAGTGAGGAAGTTTTCAACCGCTAGAGGAGCGAGTTTAGGGAAGAGTTTGATACGGATATCTCCTTGACTTGTGTGTAGAATCACTTCAGCCTCGTCTTCAGCAACTTCTTTAGATAGTTGTGGGAAATTGGCGTTTTCGTTTGTTAAAGCATCGTTTAACTCCTTGGCAGATTGGGCAGCTGCTTTGGAACTTTCTTCAGCAGCCAAGCTAGAATCTACATAGTCATCACCACGCAAACTACGTTGGATGTTGTTACATCCAGCTAGAGCTACAGTGGATAGTAAAAGAAGGGTTGCTAGTTTTTTCATTCTATTCCTCTCAAAAATTCATTTCTACCATTGTACCCTAAAAGGAAGTGGATTTCAAATGTTAGTGACAAGACAGTTTAAGAGGAAGCCAACCTGAAAGTCGCTTGTTTAGAGGTATCAATACCATAAGTGTACTCGAAGTATTTAGGAAACCAGATCTTAAGAAAGCTCGTAAAGCATCACAATTAGTAAACGTTAATTCGAAAGAATTACTATATTTTAAAAGAGCACATTTTCAAAGGATTTTTTCTTTTGGCTTCAATTTCTAATTAGTCAATGAACTTAATACTAGGTCTCGAAAAGAATTATGCTTCCTCTTTCTGTCTGAGTTCAAAGAGGTCTTCTACTTTCAGATTAAAAACTTGAGCAATTTTAAGAGCCATTTCCAGCGAAGGATTGTAACGGTTATTTTCCAAGTGCAGAATTGTCTCGCGTCGCATGCCGATGAGGTCGGCTAACTCTTGCTGGGTCATGCCTGTGGACTCACGAACAGATTTGAGATTAGTAATAATCTTGCTTTCTTTGGCCATGCTTATCCTCTCCGTTCCAAGATAAAATAGACAACCGCAAAGATTAAAATCAAGGCAGCTATATTAATAAAGATCTGGCCCATGTAAAGCGTGAGAGACCCTATATATCCAATGATAACTGCTAGGATCATCAGTGCACCTAGCATAAAAACAAACATCAAGCTAGCTGCCTTTGCTAAATTAGCATAAAAGCGTTCGTCCGGAGTTTCCTTGACATTTTTTAAAGAGAAAAAACCAAATAGAATCACTTCAATAACGAGGATAATTCCGAAACTCCATTCTTTAATACCAGAACTTACGCTAGGGGTTGCAACCCAAAGCCCTACTGTATAAAAAATGCTTGCTGCAAACACAAGTATCGTGTAAAGCTTAACAGACAAGTCAAAAATAATCTTTCTCTTACCTTTCTGACTTTTATGAGGCCATGGCTTCATATGTAGCCAGCCCCAAATAGCTACAATTTGACCTAACACTGAAATACAAGTAATAACTAACTTGGGTCCCCAACTAAGATTAGAACCAAATAAAACAATAAAATCAATAAAGAGAGCTACGGCAATCATTGCAATGAGGCCACGCATTTTTTGACTTTTTTTCATGATAGACTCCTTTTTTGTGTTATAAATATATAACACTTAAATTTTATGTTATAAATATATCACATTTAAATTTAGAAAGCAAGAATTTATGTGCCAAGGTAGCAATTATTTGAAAAATTTTTTTAATAAAAGCCCTCGATAGTCAAACAAGTAAAGAATTCTTTGAAGCAATGCATCGGATTTGGTTTGGATAGTTTCGTTAATAATATTTGATGATAAAGAATTTTTGGAAAATCTAGATACCGTATGAATCTCTACTTTTTTTCTTAGACTGTTATAAAGTCTGTCAGAATAAGCGTTATAGGTGTAGAAGTTAATTTTTACAGAACTAAATTATTTCCCTATTTAGAATCTATTAATTCATATTTTATAACTTAATTAGTAGATTTCGTTCTTAAAATCCTTGATGTTTCGCTTGGGAACGGGCTTGGGATTTAGGAGCCAAGTATCAAAATCACGTTCAGGTGAGATGAAGGGCTTAACTTGGTGGTCTTTGTAAAATTTTTCTACAATAGCATTCATGACATTCTCTTTCTGGTTTTTCTTTAAAAAAATAACAAATTTCTAAATGGTTTAAAAATTTTATAGTCTGTCAAGTTTTTTTCTTGACACCTGTCAGAAATCTGATATAATAGAACATGTGCTAAATAGCTTAGCTATTTCACCGAAATAAAAAATAAGAAAAGAGACTTTAAAAATGGCAGTTAAAATCCGTTTGACTCGTATGGGTTCTAAGAAAAAACCTTTCTACCGTATCAACGTAGCAGATTCACGTTCACCACGTGACGGACGTTTCATCGAAACAGTTGGAACTTACAACCCACTTGTTGCTGAAAACCAAGTAACTTTGAAAGAAGACCGCGTTCTTGCATGGTTGGCTGATGGAGCTCAACCTTCAGATACAGTTCGCAACATCCTTTCAAAAGAAGGCGTATTGAAAAAATTCCACGATTCTAAATTCTCAAAATAAGTTTAAAGTAGGTTGACAGATGGATACGATTGAAAATCTCATTATTGCGATTGTGAAACCCTTGATTTCACAACCAGATGCCTTAACTATCAAGATTGAAGATACACCAGAGTTTTTGGAATATCATTTGGATCTTGATCAAAGCGATGTGGGTCGTGTAATCGGTCGTAAGGGTCGCACTATTTCTGCGATAAGAACGATTGTCTACTCTGTCCCAACTGAAGACAAAAAAGTAAGAATCGTTATTGACGAAAAATAAGAAAGGCGGGACGAATGTCTCGCTTTTTTTGCGAGGAGCAGGATATGAAGGATTTAACGTTTAGACAATTACAAGACTACTTACTCGAACATTACCAGCAGTCTCGGACTGAGGAAGGTCTTTTTATCAAGCTAGTGGAGGAAGTCGGAGAAGTAGCCGAAGTTTTGAATGGGCGCTCTGGTCGAAAAGAGGGCGTTCAGGATTCGAACGAGGAACTAGCAAAAGAACTGGCTGATATCATTCACTACACCGTCGCAATCGCAGCCATCAACCATATTGACCTAACTAAAACCATCTTTGAGAAAGACAAAACTGCAGCCATTAAGTACCAACATGAACGTGATTTGGAAGGATTTTTGAAGGAATTCGAGAGTTGACATACTTTTTCTCCAACTTGAGAAAATCCTTGGAACGTGATAAAATAAAGGATAAGGATTTTTTATAATTCATTATACAGAATGAGTGGATTTCTTTATGAAGAGGATTGAAGTATCTACAGAAATTGGTAGTCTCTCTGTTACTTATCAAAAGCAAAAGAAAATGCTAGTTTGTTTAAGTGGTGCAGGTTTGCTACCAAGTTATGAAAATTTTTCACTTATACTCGAAAAACTTCCTCCCACAATTGGTTATTTGACAATTGATTTTCCAAACACAGGTAGAAGTCCGATTCATGACCAAGCTGGAAAAAATCTGGATAATCTTGCAGATGCGGTTTATGAAGTACTTGAAGAATTGGCGATTTCTGAATATATACTTTGTGCACATAGTTTGAGTGGAATTTTAGCTTGCAAGTTGCTCAAGAAACCAATTAAGTGTCAGGCTTTAGTAGCAATTGAACCGACAACTAAAAAAGTCATGTTTGCTGATTTTTCAGAAAATCCTTATCCAGAAATGGAAGAGCAGATGATGCTGATTGAGGAGTGTGGTCCTGAACTTTATTTTAAGAGCTTAACTCAAGCCACATTTAGCCCTGAAATCAATAAAGAAATCTGGGAAATAATGCAAGAAAAAGGTTCAGAGTTGCAAAATCAAGATTCAGAATTTCAGATATCTGGAGAGATTACTGAGGAAGATTTTGAGAATTTGTCGATAGAATCTCATGTCCCTGTATTTATTTTTTGTCAGGCTTATAGAGAAAAAGAGTACAGAGAATCAGAATATTGGACTTCCAATACTAAACTCATTTTAGGAGGGAATCACCATTATTTACAATGGTCAGAATCAGAAAAAATTGTGACTATTATTCGAGAATTGTCAGAATAAGATGGAAATAAATAGACTACAGGAGACAAGATGAACTACTTTAATGTTGGGAAAATCGTCAATACGCAGGGGTTACAGGGTGAGATGCGAGTCTTGTCTGTGACGGATTTTGCAGAAGAACGGTTTAAAAAAGGGGCTGAGCTGGCTTTGTTTGATGAAAAAGATCAGTTTGTTCAAACAGTGACCATTGCTAGCCACCGTAAACAGAAGAACTTTGACATTATTAAATTCAAAGATATGTACCATATCAATACCATTGAAAAGTACAAGGGGTACAGTCTCAAGGTTGCTGAGGAAGATTTGAATGATCTAGACGATGGTGAATTCTACTATCATGAGATTATCGGTTTGGAAGTCTATGAGGGAGAGAATCTGATTGGAACTATCAAGGAAATCCTGCAACCAGGTGCCAACGATGTCTGGGTGGTCAAGCGAAAAGGCAAGCGTGATTTATTATTGCCTTATATCCCACCAGTGGTTCTCAATGTTGATATTCCAAATAACCGCGTCGATGTGGAAATATTAGAAGGGTTAGACGATGAAGATTGATATTTTAACCCTTTTTCCAGAGATGTTTTCTCCTCTAGAGCATTCAATCGTTGGAAAGGCTCGAGAAAAAGGGCTCTTGGATATCCAGTATCATAATTTTCGAGAATATGCTGAAAAGGCCCGCCATGTCGACGATGAGCCCTACGGAGGTGGTCAGGGGATGTTGCTCCGAGCCCAACCCATTTTCGATGCCTTTGATGCTATTGAAAAGAAAAATCCGCGCGTCATTCTCCTAGACCCAGCTGGCAAGCAGTTCGATCAAGCTTATGCTGAGGATTTGGCCAAAGAAGCGGAACTGATATTTATCTGCGGTCACTATGAGGGCTATGACGAGCGTATTAAGACCTTGGTGACAGATGAGATCTCCTTGGGCGACTATGTCCTGACTGGAGGAGAGTTGGCGGCTATGACTATGATTGATGCTACGGTACGCCTGATTCCAGAAGTGATTGGCAAGGAGTCTAGCCACCAAGATGATAGTTTTTCTTCAGGCCTTCTTGAATATCCTCAGTACACACGTCCCTATGATTATCGAGGCATGGTTGTCCCAGATGTTCTGATGAGCGGGCACCATGAAAAGATTCGTCAGTGGCGATTGTATGAGAGTTTGAAGAAAACCTATGAACGCAGACCGGATTTGCTTGAACATTATCAACTGACAGCAGAAGAAGAAAAAATGCTGGCAGAAATTAAAGAAAACAAAGAATAAAGGAGAAACCTATGCAAGTAATCAAACGTGATGGAGAAATTGCTGAATTTAATCCAGACAAGATTTACCAAGCTATCTTAAAAGCAGCCCAGACTGTCTATGTATTGACAGATGATTTGCGTCAAAACCTTGCACAAGTCACTAAGAAAGTGGTTTTGGATTTGGAAGAAGCCAAGGTGGAACGTGCTACCATCAGCATGATTCAGTCTATGGTTGAACATCGTTTACTGGGTGCAGGTTACATTACCATTGCAGAACACTACATTTCCTATCGTCTACAACGTGACTTGGAAAGAAGTGGTTATGGAGATCATATCGCAGTTCATTTACATTTTGAACAAATTCGCTAAGAAAAAAGAGTGGGATGAAGCAACTACATCTCACTCTTTCTTAAATCTATTTTTTTGGGCTGTTTGGACGGTGGAAGGGACAAATCGTAGGCGTTGAATATCGCTTATGCGGATAATACGGCTCATATTTTTGGCAAAATTTTTCACGATAATTTGCTGGCGTTGCTGATCGTATTTGATGATGTCACCTGTAAAACTTGTCTCAGACAAGATAAGGTGAACAGCAGTTTGTTTCTGGATAGCCTCTTCAATAGTGGCTGTAAGGGAGTTGCTTTCAGTATGGTCTGGTTCTTCATGTCCATTTAAAAAGTCATGTATTTTATCTAGAACTTGCTGGAATTTATGTCTCATATTGGCCTCCCTTCTTTTATATCAATATTATATAAAATTTTCCTAAAATCTACAAGATTTTACGAATAATCAAATGAAAGCAAAAAAAGGAGAAGAAAATGGCAGAATTTACATTTGAAATCGAAGAGCACTTGTTGACTCTTTCTGAAAACGAAAAAGGTTGGACCAAGGAAATCAACCGTGTGAGCTTTAATGGAGCCCCTGCAAAGTTTGATATTCGTGCTTGGAGTCCAGACCATACTAAAATGGGTAAAGGGATCACTCTCTCAAATGAAGAATTTCAAACGATGGTGGATGCCTTTAAAGGCAACTAAGTTGTCAAAATGAATGAAAAGGATATTGAGTCATGACAACTCGATATCCTTTTTTAGTTAGCAAAGTAAGCTTGATTTTTAAGGCGTTGAAGTAATGGACGGCTAATAAAACTAATAGCAATAATTTTACCAAGGTCTGGAATGATAAAGGGAATGACCCCCACAACAAGAGCTTTTTCAAATGCCATTCCAGCAAGAAAATGTAAGCTGAGAATCCCGCCGACAAAGACAAGGGCATCACCCAAGAGGTTTGCAAGAAAAATCTTGACAACACTACTCTTGCTGTTGGTTAGAGAGGATGTAAGTCCAGAATAAACAAGATAAAACCAAAGATAGCCTGCAGTAGGACCAACTAAAGCCTGAAAACCAGCTCCACCTCCTGCAAAAACAGGAAGACCGATAGCACCTAGAAGAAGATAGAGTCCAACAGAAAGTACAGCCTCTCTTGGTCTAAAGACAGTTGCAATCAAGCCGATTGCAAAGTTTTGCAGAGTGAAGGGAACAGGTCCAATTGGAAGACTGATTTGTGCCAAAACAGCAATGAGAGCAGCTCCAATAGCAGGGATAGCATAAATATGAGCTTTTTTCAAAATAGTTAACCTCTTTTCTGATGTATAGTAACTATTATACTCGTAGAGTAATTATTGTCAACCAATTTTTTAAAACAAGGTAACAAAAACTGTAACGGCCGATTTTGCTTATTGGTTAAGTTGTTTTCATCGATTCGAAAACATCAAAAAAGAAGCAGACACATTTGTATCAGCTTCTGTTGTTTCGATTAACGCATAGTTACAAATTCTTCAGATGCAGTTGGGTGAATCGCCACAGTTGCATCAAAGTCTGCCTTGGTTGCTCCCATTTTGATAGCAACAGCAAATCCTTGAATCATTTCATCAACACCATAGCCAATTCCATGAAGTCCGACAACTTTTTCTTCTGAACCTGCTGTGATCAATTTGAAACGTGTTTCTTGACGGTTGTCAGTGCAAGCAGAGTACATAGACGTAAAGCTTGATTTGTAAACCTTGATTTGGTCTTGACCGTATTCTTTAATAGCTTGCTCTTCTGTCAAACCAACAGTTCCGATAGCAGGGTGTGAAAAGACGACAGTTGGAATAGTTGAGTAATCCATTTTTGCAGTAGTTTTTCCGTTAAAGAGACGTTCAGATAGGGTACGTCCAGCTTTGATAGCAACTGGAGTTAGTTCTTTTTCACCTGTTACATCACCTAGAGCGTAGATTCCTTCAATAACAGTATTTTGGTATTCATCTACTTGGATAAAGCCACGTTCGTTCAGAGTTACTCCAGCTTTTTCAAGTTGCAAGCCCTTAACGTTTGGACGGCGACCAGTAGCCCAGATAACTTGACTAGCTGTGTGACTAGTACCATCTTCGAAATGAATGGTAATGCCTTCAGCAGTTTTTTCTAACTTAACAGGGACTTTGTGAGTGTGAAGTGGTAAGTTTGTTCTTTCCATTTCCTTGACCAGACCTTCAACGATGTAAGAATCAAAACCACGTAAAGGACGATCACGGCGAACAAAGAGGTCTGTCTTGACACCAAAAGTGTGGAGTACGCCAGCCAATTCAACGGCAATATAACCAGCGCCTAGAATAGCAACTGACTCTGGCAATTCTTCCCAAGCAAATACATCATCAGAAGAGCCACCTAGTTCAGCACCAGGAACGTTTGGAATACTGGGATGGGCACCAGTAGCAATCACGATATGTTTAGCACGAATCAGTTCACCATTTACGCTGACAGTATGAGAATCTACAAATTCAGCATGGCCTTCAATCAAGTCTACTCCGTTGCGTTTAAAACTGCCATCATAAGAAGAACGAGCGCGATCAATATAGGCTTCACGATTGCGACGTAGGGTAGCAAAGTCAAAGTTAAGATCAGTAGTCTTAAAGCCGTAGTCTTCTCCAAATTGATGGAAAGTCTCAGCGATTTGCGCCCCGTACCACATGATTTTTTTAGGAACACAACCGACGTTGACACAGGTTCCACCTAATTTCTTTTCCTCAATAACGGCCGCTTTAGCTCCGTGTTCACCAGCACGGTTCATGGTAGCAATTCCTCCGCTACCACCACCGATAGCAATGATATCATATTCTCTCATTGAAAACTCCTTTATACTCTTTTAAATAGTAGAGTGTCATTTTTTGATAGTCATATTCTATCTTTTTTTTGATTTGATTGCAAAAATCTGCTACGTTCAAAAAAATTAAAGAAAAGGCTTGCAAAAAGGAAAAATAAAGTGTATTATATAACTAGTACAATGGTAGTAAAAAATAGATTCCGAACAATAATCAAATCCCGAAATGTCATTATTTCGTTCTGAACTGTTATTGTTTATATTTGCTAATTTTTATATAATATTGTTAAGGACTTTAAATCAAAAAGGAGTTTCATTATGAAGAAGAATCGTAAAGCTAAAAAGTGGCAATTGTATGCAGCAATCGGTGCTGCAAGTGTAGTTGTATTAGGTGCTGGGGGGATTTTGCTCTTTAGACAACCATCTCAGACCGCTGTAAAAGATGAGCCTACTCATCTTGTTGTTGCCAAGGAAGGAAGCGTGGCGTCCTCTGTTTTATTGTCAGGGACAGTAACAGCAAAAAATGAACAATATGTTTATTTTGATGCTAGTAAGGGAGATTTAGATGAAATCCTTGTTTCTGTGGGTGATAAGGTCAGCGAAGGACAGGCTTTAGTCAAGTACAGTAGTTCAGAAGCCCAGGCGGCCTATGATTCAGCTAGCCGAGCAGTAGCTAAGGCAGATCGTCATATCAATGAACTCAATCAAGCACGAAATGAAGCCGCTTCAGCTCCGGCTCCACAGTTACCAGCACCAGCAGGAGGCGAAGGAGCTGCAGGGCAAACTCCAGCTCCAGTCTCAGGAAATGCAGTTTCATCTATTGATGCACAACTAGGTGATGCCCGTGATGCTCGTGCAGATGCAGAAGCGCAATTAAGTAAGGCTCAAAGTCAGTTGGATGCCATGACGGTTCTCAGTACCCTGGAGGGAACTGTGGTTGAAGTCAACCACAATGTTTCTAAATCTCCAACAGGAGCTAGTCAAGTAGTCGTTCATGTCGTAAGTAATGAAAACTTGCAAGTTAAGGGTGAACTATCTGAATATAACCTTGCCAACCTCTCTGTAGGACAAGAAGTAACCTTTACTTCTAAAGTTTACCAAGATAAGAGCTGGACAGGTAAGATTAGCTATATCTCTGACTATCCTAAAACTAGTGGTGAAGCAGCAAGTGCAGCTACTGCCGCAACAGGTGGTAATTCTGGTTCTAAATATCCATATACCATCGATGTTACAAGTGAAATCGGTGATTTGAAACAAGGATTCTCAGTAAGTGTTGAGGTTAAGAATAAGAGTAAAGCCATTTTGGTTCCTCTAACAAGTGTTGTGACTGAAAATGATAAGAACTATGTCTGGGTGCTTGACGAGCAGAAAAAGGCCAAGAAAGTGGAAGTTGGTTTGGGTAATGCTGATGCAGACAACCAAGAAATCACTTCAGGTCTGACAAATGGAGTCAAGGTCATCAGTAACCCAACGTCTTCTCTAGAGGAAGGAAAAGAGGTGAAGGCTGATGAAGCAACTAATTAGTCTAAAAAATATCTGCAGAAGCTACCGTAATGGCGACCAAGAACTGCAGGTTCTCAAAAATATCAACCTAGAAGTGAATGAGGGTGAATTTGTTGCCATCATGGGACCCTCTGGGTCTGGTAAGTCCACTCTGATGAACACGATTGGTATGTTGGATACACCAAGCAGTGGAGAATATTATCTTGAAGGTCAAGAAGTAGCTGGACTAGGTGAAAAACAGTTAGCAAAGGTTCGTAACCAACAAATCGGTTTTGTCTTCCAGCAATTTTTTCTTCTATCAAAACTCAATGCTCTACAAAATGTAGAATTGCCCTTGATTTACGCAGGAGTTTCGGCTTCAAAACGTCGCAAGTTAGCTGAGGAATATTTAGATAAGGTTGAATTGACAGAACGTAGTCACCATTTGCCTTCGGAATTATCTGGTGGTCAAAAGCAACGTGTGGCTATTGCGCGTGCCTTGGTGAACAATCCTTCTATTATCCTAGCGGACGAACCGACAGGAGCCTTGGATACCAAAACAGGAAACCAAATCATGCAACTATTGGTTGAACTAAATAAAGAAGGAAAAACCATTATCATGGTAACGCATGAGCCTGAGATCGCTGCTTATGCCAAACGCCAGATTGTCATTCGAGATGGAGTTATTTCATCTGATAGTGCTCAGTTAGAAAAGGAGGAAAACTAAGATGCAGAATCTGAAATTTGCCTTTTCATCTATCATGGCCCATAAGATGCGCTCTTTTCTTACTATGATTGGGATTATCATTGGTGTTTCATCTGTTGTTGTGATTATGGCTCTGGGAGATTCCATGTCTCGTCAGGTCAATAAAAATATGACCAAGTCACAGAAGAATATCCATGTCTTTTTCTCGCCTATTAAAAGTAAAGACGGTTCTTTTACCCAAAAGCAATCAGCATTGACAGTTTCTGGGAAAGAAGAGGAAGTTCCTGTGGAACCACCAAAACCACAAGAAGCTTGGGTCAAGGAGGCTGCTAAAGTTAAAGGTGTAGATAGTTACTATGTAACCAACTCGACCAATACCACCCTGTCTTATAAAGACAAAAAAGTGGAGCGCGCTAGCTTGACAGGTGGAAATATTACTTACATGAAGGCGGTTGAAAATGAAATTGTTGCAGGCCGCAGTCTCATAGCTCAGGATTATAAAGATGTGGCCAGTGTCATTTTGCTAGACCAAGAACTTGCTAATAGCCTGTTTGGATCTGCTCAAGAAGCTGTTAACCAGGTTATAGATGTTGGTGGCTTTAGCTATCGTGTCATTGGTGTCTATACCAGCGATGAGGCCAAGACTGCCAAGACTTTTGGTATTGGTGGACTTCCAATTACGACTAATATTTCTCTTGCCAATAACTTCAATATGGATGAAATTTCTGATATTGTCTTCCGTGTCAATGATACTAGTTTGACACCGACGGTGGGACCAGAATTAGCTAGAAAATTGACCGAGATTGCTGGTCTTCAGCAAGGGGAGTATCAGGTAGCAGATGCGACTGCAGCCTTCCAAGAAGTACAACAACTTTTTGGATTTATAACTACGATTATTAGTGCCATCGCAGGAATTTCTCTCTTTGTTGGAGGGACTGGTGTTATGAACATCATGCTGGTTTCGGTGACGGAGCGAACGCGTGAGATTGGTCTCCGTAAGGCTTTGGGTGCAACGCGTGCCAATATTTTAATTCAGTTTTTGATTGAAGCCATGATTTTGACTTTGCTAGGCGGAGTTATTGGTCTAATCATTGCGACAGGCTTAACCGCTATAGCTGGCATACTCTTGCAAGGATTGATTGCAGGTATAGAAGTAGGAGTGTCAATCCCGGTTGCCCTATTTAGTCTTGCAGTTTCGGCTAGTGTTGGTATGATTTTTGGAGTCTTGCCAGCCAACAAGGCATCGAAACTTGATCCAATCGAAGCCCTTCGTTATGAATAAAATCAACAAGATGGACACTCGTCTATCTTGTTTTTATATAGATTTTCCTATCGAAAATCCTTAAAAATGTGATATAATGAAGTGTTAGAAAAACAGGTTTCATTTGCCTGGAAAGGAAAAATTATGTCTGAAAAGAATTTTTATATTACAACGCCAATTTACTATCCATCTGGTAAACTTCATATCGGTTCTGCCTACACAACCATCGCTTGTGATGTCCTAGCACGTTACAAACGCCTGATGGGCTACGATGTCTTTTATCTGACAGGCCTTGATGAGCATGGTCAGAAAATCCAGCAGAAAGCTGAAGAAGCTGGCATCACACCTCAAGCCTATGTTGACGGGATGGCAGTTGGAGTCAAAGAACTCTGGCAATTACTCGATATCTCATACGATAAATTTATCCGTACGACTGATGACTACCATGAAAAAGTTGTCGCACAGGTCTTTGAACGCTTGCTTGCTCAAGATGACATCTATTTGGGTGAATATTCTGGTTGGTACTCAGTTTCAGATGAGGAATTCTTTACAGAAAGCCAGCTTGCAGAAGTATTCCGTGATGAAGCTGGAAATGTAACTGGTGGTATCGCTCCATCAGGTCACGAGGTGGAATGGGTCTCTGAAGAATCATACTTCCTTCGCCTCAGCAAATACCAAGATCGTTTGGTAGACTTTTTCAAAGCTCATCCTGACTTTATCACTCCAGATGGTCGTCTGAATGAAATGCTTCGCAACTTCATCGAGCCAGGTTTGGAAGACTTGGCGGTTTCTCGTACAACCTTTACATGGGGAGTGCCAGTGCCATCTAATCCAAAACACGTTGTATACGTTTGGATTGATGCTCTTCTTAACTATGTGACAGCTCTTGGCTACGGTCAAGATGAGCACGGTAACTTTGATAAGTTCTGGAATGGAACAGTCTTCCACATGGTTGGAAAAGACATCCTTCGCTTCCACTCAATCTATTGGCCAATCCTTCTTATGATGTTAGATATCAAATTGCCAGATCGTTTGATTGCTCACGGTTGGTTCGTCATGAAAGACGGCAAAATGTCTAAGTCTAAAGGGAATGTTGTTTATCCTGAAATGTTGGTAGAGCGTTATGGACTAGATCCACTTCGTTACTACCTCATGCGTAGCCTTCCAGTTGGTTCAGACGGAACCTTCACTCCTGAAGACTATGTAGGCCGTATCAACTACGAATTAGCCAATGACCTTGGGAACCTCCTCAACCGTACTGTTTCCATGATTAATAAGTACTTTGATGGACAAATTCCTGCCTATGAAGAAGGTGTAACAGAGTTTGACCATGCTCTTGCTGACGTCGCAGAACAATCAATCGCTGATTACCATACACATATGGAAGCAGTTGACTACCCACGTGCCCTTGAAGCAGTCTGGACCCTTATCTCTCGTACCAATAAATACATTGATGAAACAGCTCCATGGGTATTGGCTAAGGATGAAGCTCATCGTGATCAATTAGCAAGTGTTATGAGCCACTTGCCAGCCAGCCTTCGTGTCGTCGCTCACTTGATTGAACCATTTATGATGGAAACCAGTCGTGCAGTCTTGAATCAACTTGGCTTGGAAGAAGTAGAGAGCCTTGAAAACTTGAGCTTGGCTGATTTTCCTGCAGGTGTGACTGTAGTTGCTAAGGGAACACCAATCTTCCCACGTCTGGATATGGAAGAAGAAATCGCCTATATCAAGGAACAAATGGAAGGTAACAAACCAGTAGTCGAAAAAGAGTGGAACCCAGACGAAGTTGAACTCAAACTAAACAAGGAAGAAATCAAGTTTGAAGACTTTGACAAGGTTGAAATCCGTGTCGCAGAAGTCAAAGAAGTGTCTAAAGTAGAAGGCTCTGATAAGTTGCTCCAATTCCGTCTAGATGCTGGTGATGGTGAAAATCGTCAAATTCTTTCAGGAATTGCCAAATACTATCCAAATGAACAAGAATTGGTCGGCAAGAAAGTTCAAATCGTTGCCAATCTCAAACCACGCAAGATGATGAAGAAATATGTCAGTCAAGGGATGATTCTCTCAGCTGAACATGATGGGAAATTAACCCTTCTCACAGTTGATCCAGCTGTACCAAACGGAAGTGTGATTGGGTAAAAATAAAACACTAAAGTCAGTTTGAAGACAAAGTCCTTAGACTACAAGTTTCTAAGGACTTTTCTATGTGTAGAGTTGTATATTAGTATAATAAATGTAAGAATGGTTGAGAAATGATGCCTAAGTCTCACAAAGAAAATCAAGACTACAAATATACTCAAGTTGTTTTTTACGAGCTAGTTGAACTCATTTCGTAAGACCATTTTCTTGGTCGCAGGTACTTATTCCTCGGATAAAAGGTGTCCTAGTTTATCCACTGTTACATATGTTGGTTAAAATTCCTCCCATCTAATGTTTCTACGGTTTCAGTTTCATGCTCCAAACCATCAAGGACATTGAGGTCAATACCGCCTATCGTTGGTTTAAGGGGGGATTGAAACGATAAAATTCCTCATTTTACAACTTATGGTAAGAATTACAGACATCGTTTTCAATATAAGGAAATAATAGAGCAAATTTTTAATCAGGTCCTATCTATTGTATAGAAGAATGGTTTGATTGACCCGATAGAGTGACTTCTAATGTAGAAGTATAATAGATTTTTTGGTATAATAAAAGTTATGGAAATCGAAAAAACCAACCGTATGAATGCGCTCTTTGAATTTTATGCGGCGCTTTTGACAGATAAGCAAATGAATTATATCGAGCTCTACTACGCTGACGATTATAGCCTTGCTGAAATTGCCGAGGAATTTGGTGTCAGTCGTCAGGCTGTTTATGATAATATCAAGCGGACAGAAAAGATTCTGGAAGATTATGAGATGAAATTGCACATGTACTCGGACTACATTGTCCGCAGTCAGATTTTTGACCAGATTTTGGAGCGCTATCCCAAGGATGGCTTTCTGAAGGAGCAGATAGAAATTTTAACAAGCATTGATAATAGAGAATAAGAGGAAGAAAAATGGCATTTGAAAGTTTAACAGAACGTTTGCAGAACGTCTTTAAAAATCTACGTAAAAAAGGAAAAATCTCTGAAGCTGATGTCCAAGAGGCAACCAAAGAAATTCGCTTGGCCTTGCTTGAGGCCGATGTTGCCTTGCCTGTTGTAAAGGACTTTATCAAAAAAGTTCGTGAGCGTGCAGTCGGCCACGAGGTCATTGATACCCTTAATCCTGCGCAACAGATTATTAAAATCGTTGATGAGGAACTGACAGCCGTTTTAGGTTCTGATACGGCAGAAATTATCAAGTCACCTAAGATTCCTACAATCATCATGATGATTGGTTTACAGGGGGCTGGTAAAACAACTTTTGCTGGTAAATTGGCCAACAAACTCAAGAAAGAAGAAAATGCTCGTCCTTTGATGATTGCGGCGGATATTTATCGTCCTGCGGCTATTGACCAGTTGAAAACTCTTGGACAACAGATTGATGTGCCGGTTTTCGCTCTTGGGACAGAGGTTCCAGCTGTGGAGATTGTTCGTCAAGGTTTGGAACAAGCCCAAGCCAATCATAATGACTATGTCTTGATTGATACGGCAGGTCGTTTGCAGATTGATGAGCTTTTGATGAATGAGCTTCGTGACGTAAAAGCATTGGCTCAACCAAACGAAATTCTCCTCGTGGTTGATGCCATGATTGGTCAAGAAGCGGCCAATGTTGCGCGTGAGTTTAATGCTCAGTTGGAAGTCACTGGGGTCATCCTTACCAAGATTGATGGGGATACTCGTGGTGGTGCGGCTCTATCGGTTCGTCACATCACTGGAAAACCAATCAAGTTCACTGGTACAGGTGAAAAAATTACAGATATCGAAACCTTCCACCCAGACCGTATGTCTAGCCGTATCCTTGGTATGGGGGATATGCTCACTTTGATTGAGAAAGCTTCTCAAGAATACGATGAGCAAAAAGCCCTTGAAATGGCTGAGAAGATGCGTGAAAACACCTTTGATTTCAATGATTTCATTGATCAGTTGGATCAGGTGCAAAACATGGGGCCAATGGAAGACTTGCTCAAGCTGATTCCAGGTATGGCTAACAATCCAGCCCTTCAAAACATGAAGGTGGATGAACGCCAGATTGCTCGCAAACGTGCCATTGTGTCTTCCATGACACCTGAAGAACGTGAAAATCCAGATTTGTTAAATCCAAGCCGTCGCCGTCGTATCGCTGCTGGTTCTGGAAATACCTTTGTCGAAGTCAATAAATTCATCAAGGACTTTAACCAGGCTAAACAACTCATGCAGGGTGTTATGTCTGGTGATATGAACAAGATGATGAAGCAGATGGGAATCAATCCAAACAACCTTCCTAAAAATATGCCAAATATGGGAGGAATGGATATGTCTGCCCTTGAAGGAATGATGGGACAAGGTGGGATGCCTGACTTGTCAGCTCTCGGAGGAGCAGGAATGCCAGATATGAGCCAGATGTTTGGTGGCGGACTAAAAGGTAAAATCGGTGAATTTGCTATGAAACAGTCAATGAAACGCATGGCGAATAAAATGAAAAAAGCTAAGAAGAAACGCAAATAAAAAAGGAAAGCAGAAGTGCTTTCCTTTTTGATATAACATATGTGCTTTCTATGATTAGGCAATTTTCTTAATCGAAAAATTGACTAAATAGAAAGAGAGATTTCAAATCCTTGCGTCCATTCGGATTTTACTGTGATTTCGATTTTTAAAGCATCTGCTAATTGTTTGACTAGATAGAGCCCCATACCTGTTGATTTTTTCCTTGTATCACCTGAATCACCTGTAAAGCCTTTTTCAAAGATATGAGGGAGGTCACAAGCTTTAACTCCGCAACCATTATCCCTAATAATCAGACTTGTGCGCCCCTTATCTTTTGACATAGAAATACTGAGTTCGGGCTTGTCAGAGCTATATTTAAGGGCGTTGGCGAGGATTTGAGAGAGGATAAATTCAAAACTGCGTTGATCGGTGTAGCAGATTCCTTGTATGTTCTCTAGCTGAATCGTAAATTTCTTTTCTTTGAGCAAGGGATCAAAGTTTTCCAAAAGATCTTGGATACACTCTTGGAGGTCAAGGTCTTCAAATAGAAAATCATTTTTTTCACTTTTCACCCTGTAATAGAATAGTATCTGTGATACATTTCCTTGGATTTGATTTTTCACATAGTCCAACTTAAAAGTTGTATCCTTTGGCAACTGGTCACTTTGATTGTCCAAAAGGAGGGAAAGAAGCGATAGAGGGAGTTTGATTTCATGAGCCCATTTTTCAACATAGTCCTCGTATTCGGCTAGTAATGAGTTGAGCTTTCCTATTTCCGCTTGCCTTTGGTAAAGCGCATTTGCGATTTCTTCGATGCTTTCTTTCTCTGAGGCACTTGATAAACGCAATAATTCCAGCTCAGTATCGACCTTGGGATTGGCTATGAAGGCTTTATAGGCAGCGGATTTTTTTCTTTCTTTTCTTATCAGTAGGAATGATAGGATGAAAAAGAGCAGGACAGTAGCTAAAAGATAGAGAATGATGAGGGCTTGAAACTTTCTCACGTCTGAAAGCCAAAGCAGGACAGCTGTGAATAGATCAAATGCTAAGAGAACAAGTAACCAAGGCAGATAGGTAGCCAAATATTTAGGATTCTGTTTCATATTCCCTTTCCTCTTCCAATTTGTAACCGATACCTCTGACGGACTTGACTTGAAGTGCAATACCAGCCTGTTTCATCACCTTTTTGAGTCTTGCAATATTTACTTGAAGGGCATTTTCATCGATGAACTCAGTTGTATTCCACAGTTTCATGCTTAGTTCTTCTTTTGTGACGACAGAATCAGTTGCCACTAATAAAGTTTCTAACAATTTCCCTTGATTTTGGGGGAGTAAAATCGAGTGTCCATTGATATAAAGGGTATAGGTCTGTCTATCAAGCAGAAAATTATCTTTTTCAAGTAGATTTTGTCTGCCTTCATAGCGTTTCAAGATATTTTCTATACGTGCCAAAAATCTTTCTTTCTTGAAAGGCTTTGTTAGATACTCATCTGCCCCTAATTTCAGGGCGTAGATTTCATCTTTTAATTGTTCACGGGAAGTGAGAACCAATATAGGGACAGAGCGTTTTGACTTGAGATTTTTACAAATTTGAAAACCTGTTTCTCCTGGCAAATTCAAATCCAGTATGATTAGATCTGTATCGTATTGCAGCACTTGCTGGCTTGTATCTTTGAAGTCAGTCAACTTATCAACTTGATAACCCGCTTTCTCTAACAAGATGACAATTTCATCTCGAATCAAGGCTTCATCTTCAATAACCAGAATATGCTTCATATCGGTTCCTCCTTTTCCTATTTTATTCTACCTTATTCATCTCTTTTGGGTTCCATTAATGACAATAAGTACTTGTTGCTATTTTTCTTTACAATTCTGATATAGATGACTTCAAAGCCAGCTAATAGCAGTACGATCAGCATGGCTGTGATAAATCTCTGCCCCATAACCATTCTTGCGCTAGTGGGCACTATTCCTGTGAGGAGGGAGCTCACTCCGAAGCTACTACTGATAAGTGCAAGGGCTATTGGTAGACCGAAATACCAGTTGACTTGCTTTTCTGACGATTTACAAAGAGTTTCGTAGTTGGCACCAAGATGGATTAAGGTCTGGTATCGTCTATAGGATTGTCTTTGTCCCATCAAAAACTGAACGCCGATAATTGTATTTGCGACAACAAGGAAGATGATAGACAGATAGATGGTGACATAGCTGGCAGAGATAATGTAAAACAATTGTCTTCCCATATTTTGTATATAGCTTTCATAGCCAAGAGAGGTTTGATTTAGCTTTTCATTGGTATCTGAGATAGCTCTCATCAAGCCTTTTTCCTTGACTAGCTCAGGAGCCAAGATACCGCTAACATAGTTCGAATAGCGACCGTCTGTATAGCTCATAAAAATCTCATCTGGAACTATGAGAGCGACAGAGAGGGTTATCTCATGATCCGTTACGATTGGCAAAGACTCCACCTCGCCAATCAATTTTACATCATTTCCCATGACTTTGATTTGAGGCTTTGTCTTTAGGACAGAGTTGACGAGACTTTCATCTGGCAGAAAATCTTTCCCCATATACAAATATGCTTCCTTATTAGTTAGTTCTAGAGGAGGAAGATTGGCAGCCTTTTTAAGTTCATTGTATTCGGAAACTGGTATGAGGTGGGAATTAGTAGACTGTTTAAATTTATGGAGCAAAATTTCCTTGTTCTTGTTGTCTTTTTGATTTTTCAACTCCTTGATGACCTCTTCAAAGGACACGGATTCGTGTTCTTTAGTTTGGCCTACTTTAATTTGCAGAATCTTTGAAAACTGTGATACTAGTCCGGCAGCTTCAAGCTCTTTTTTAACTGCATTTACATCAAGATTTTCATCTGTTTCCTGCTTGCTATCTCTAAATGTATAATCCAATACGTGGGTTTGATTGCCTGGATTGCCGCTTGTAATGGCCACACCTGCTCCAAAGAGGCACAAGGCAGAGAAAATTAAGAGGGAGCAGACAGCCAGTATAGTTGAGCGTTGGATAACTAATTCCTGAATCTGTCTAAAATTATAGGCATGAAGTTTTCGATTGTTTCCAAGCTTGACCAAAAAGTCTATAAATAAACGCATACCAAAGAAGAGTAGGATAGTTCCCAGAGTTCCTAAGAGAACGGTGATGCCCATTGTTATGACATTTTCCCAAGCTCGTCCACTCATACCCATGTAATAGGCTGTTCCTAGAAGCAAAATTCCGAGGACAGAAGCAAGAAGGTACACCCCCTTGGGGAGTAGTTTCTTCATCCCAGAAGGAGAATAGGCGAGCAGGTTTCCGATTTCCATATTGGCAGTCTTTGCACTTAAAAGGACAAAAACAGCTAATTTTACGGCTAGGAAGCCGATGACTGTATAGAGTAGAGCTGTGGTAGATAGAGAAAATTGATGTTCAATAATCCCTAGTCCCACAATTTTAGCGGTTATTAGGCTAATCAATTCTGAAATTAAGATGGAAATAGGAAGGCCTATTCCAAGGGCAAGGACACTGTTTCTCAAATCCTCGAGCAGAAGTAGCAAGAACAGTTTGCTTCTTTGCATTCCCAGTGTGAGATAGACACCAAATTCATGTTTTCTCCTTTCCATCTGCATACTGCTTGAGAAGTAGACTAGAAAAAAGAGAATAAAGAGCGTTGCTACATAAAGAATGGGAATCATGCTAAAGAGTTTATTTACAGCGTCACTTTCTATTTGTTTTAGAAAGTGCATCACATCTTGATGAGTCAAAGAAAGGATGATGTAAAAGGAGATAATAGACAGAACCATAGAACTGAAATACAAGCCATTATTCTTTCGATCTCTCTTGCTATTTCTTGAGACTAATTTAGAAAACATTACCATCACCTCCAGCTAGTGCTGCCATGACCTTTAGTATTCTGTGGTAGAAGTCTTCTTGACTTTCTCTTGGATAATCGCGACGGATTTCATGGAATAGTTTTCCATCTTGGATAAACAAGATGCGGTTGCAAAAGCTGGCTGCGACGGAATCGTGGGTCACCATGAGAATGGTGGTTTCTTCCACTTGATTCATTTCGGATAATTTTTGCATCAAAATGGTCGCATTTTTTGAATCCAAAGCCCCTGTGGGCTCGTCTGCAAATACAATCTTAGGGTCTAAAATTAAGGCGCGCGCAGCAGCTACCCTTTGCCGTTGACCACCTGATAATTGAGAAGGGAACTTATCCAGAAGTTCAGAAATATCCAGATATTGGGAAAGTAATTCTAATCGAACCTTGCTTTCGTTGGCATCGACCTTGTGCAAAGACAAGGGAAGTAAAATATTTTCTTTGGCTGTAAGATTGTCCAAGAGCTCAAAATTCTGGAAGAGATAGCCAATTTCCTTGCCTCTATAATCTGCTAATTGGCTCCCTTTTAGCTGACCTAAATCCTTTTCTTGCATTTGAATGGAACCGTCAGTTGGCTTGATGATTGTGGCGAGACAGTTAAGAAGGGTTGTTTTCCCAGAACCGCTACTCCCCATAATTCCTAAGAACTCGCCTTTGACAACTTGAAAAGATATGCTATCCAAGGCTTTGGTAATATTGGGCTCTTTCCCATAATGCTTTTTTAATGATTCTACTCGTAAAATTGTGTCCATGTGAAACACCTCCATTTTTTGTTACTTTCATTATAATATGAATCAGAGTAGAATAACACTTACGGATGATGTAAGAAATCTTTATCGCTGACTTTTATAATCAGGTTATTGGAACTATACTTACTATATTATAGCATGCTTTCAGGGATTTAAAAAGAGGAGTAGAGGTTGAGAAATTTTCCTAATATTGAAATCATAAAAAATAATACCACTGAAGTTCATGCTCCAGCGGTATTATCTTACAGGAAAATCTATTTCCGTTCTTATTTTCTATTGTTACTTCATTTAAATCTGACAAAGAATAATTGTAGCAAGCTAGTTTTAAAGAATTCTCTTCAGCCTACACTATTTTTTATCCAAAGATAAATCTCACTATACGATTACTAGCTTTCTCTGTTGCCTTATTAATATCATCTTTTTTCCAATATGGCTTTACATCATTGCCATAAGTTTTTACAAGAGCAGTCGCTAAGGGATAAATGCTATTAACATAGCCTAATTTACTCTTTTGTGTTGTAGATACCTTTGTTCAAAACCATTCATTTCCAATTGTTTATAACCAATAAAACAGTAAGAGAATTTGATTTTATTGTTTTTTTGATTTATAATCATAATAGGTTAGATTTGTATAGTATTAAATTTTCGGAGGATACATTGATGCCAAGAGAAGGAGTGACTATTTACGATTTATTAATTTCGTGTCCCGGGGATGTTACTGGCTATCTTCAATTAATTAAGGAAGCTGTTGATAATTTTAATAAACTATATGGTAGTTTGAATAATATACAAGTATCAATCAAGCATTGGTCAACGGATAGTTTTCCTGAATCAGGTGATAAACCACAGGAATTATTGAATAAGCAAATTGTTAGGGAATGTGATGCAGCTGTTGCTATATTTTGGACAAGATTTGGTACAGCAACAGATAATTATGGATCAGGAACGGAAGAAGAAATTGAGGAGATGCTATCAGCTGATAAACAAGTTTTTATGTACTTTTTAGAAGCTCCGATAATTCCGTCTAATATAGACATTAAGCAATATGAAAAAGTGCAAGAATTTAAAGAAAGATATAAAGATAGAGGGATGTTTTTTATAGTTAATGACGAGAGTGATTTTCAAAGGCTTTTTACAAATCATCTATCACTTTATTTTTTAAAATTAATTTCAGAAAAAGAAACTTATCAAAACGAAAATATAAAACCGTTTGTGACAATAAGGGATAAAAATACATTATCTGACGAAAATGTTTTACCTAAACAATTTAGTTTACTGGAGTCAAAATTTATCAATGAAAAACAAAGTAGGATTAATGAATATATAGATGAACTAAACAGTACCGTAATTTCTGAAGAATCAGGTATATTAGAAGATAAAACCAAAAAGTTGATCATGCCTTCAAAAGAAGATGCGAATGTTGATTTTCTTTATAAAATGGCTGATTCTGTGGTTATTAGTGATGAATTCAAAGATACTATAAATGATTTCGCTAAAGAAAACCAAATCAAACTACATGAAAATTTTTGGCACTTAGGAAATTTAAGGAAAGATAAATTTCAGGTGTAAATTCCTTTTGGTAACAGTAGACCTTCGTATATAGGGTCTGACAAGGAAAAGAAACGCTTTTCTAAATTAAACAAATTATATTAGGAAATAGTATCTTACAAAGAGTACATTGAATATTTCACATACATAGATAACATTAAATTTGTCGAATTAATCGTTTCTAACTTAGGTAAAACATATGATGAAGATATCGATATAAAACTGATGGTACCAAAAGGTTGTCTGCTAAAACATAATAACTTGCTTTATCCAGGAGAGAACATAATTGAGGAGATACAGGGAATTGAATTAGATGAATTTCTATTTAAAATTAAAGAAAGTGACTCAGTTGATGCTTACGCTTATTTTCAAATAATCCCATCAAATATAGAAAGAATTAATATTAATCCACTTATCGCATATACTACGAGACCTGGTTATGAAGATCAAAAATACAACTATAAAAACTCTTTAGAACACATATTTATATATAAAAATTTTACAAATTCAGAATTTGATATTTTAAGATTTGGCATTGAGTATTTGAAACATA
>OBVV01000070.1_pt1 | contig 55889 bp, 49 predicted proteins | sample 1476221 | NCBI WGS metagenome assembly OBVV01 (sample SAMEA2580029, study PRJEB22360) | human gut metagenome | biome: human gut; feature: human-associated habitat; material: faeces | place: Denmark | collected 2008/2010 | reverse complement strand
TATATGTCTATTTTATTGCAAAAAAAGAATGTTGGCGACTACTCTTATATGAGTAGCCCCAACATTTATTATAGAGCCAATTTATTGAGAGGGGACAGAGGGATAGAAAATGATAGGTAAGTTAGAACGTGTAGATTTTAATAAGAAAAATGGCGCGGTAGTGATTGAAAATGAAGGTAGTTTAACTACATTGATTATATATTTTTCAGAAATGCCACTTGCACTAAGTGTTGGAACTTTGATTGAGTTTGAGTTGAAAAAAAGCACTAAGGGTATCCAATATGGTAGATTTATTAAACTAGCAGATTCTAAATTCAATCCTTTTGATAAGATAGATAACTTAAGTTTATATGATTGGGGAGAGCAGATAAAAACAAACTTTGTTGAAAAAGTAGCACCTAATTTAGGTTTAGATTAAGCTTTTTGTGAACCAAGTAATAAAAAATCAGGAAAAATTAATTTTATAGATAGAACAAATAATAGACAGGGCGATATTCAAGTCCAAGAAACCCCATTTTATACATCGGGAAGACATTTTTATGGTGATAAGAATTATCCTTCCTATACAGTAACTCTTAATAAAGAAAACTATGAGAGTTATAAAAAGTTAGGAGTGGATTTTGATATTTACTACTTAGTAAAGTGGAAAGAATTATCATATGACACTCAATATGAGACTATTACAGTAGAAGAAGTTCAGGGTGTTTGGATAACATCGTTTTTTAGAGTACGAGAAGTAGTTGAAAGTGGCAAGGCACATTTACATGAATATATGTATCGTAGAGGTGAGGAAACCTACTTGCTTAGCTTAAATGATGAAAATGTTTTTACGAGATATTTATAATTTTAGTGTAAAATAGTGTTGGAGAATAAAAGACTCTCAAATTCACTAGAATTGAGTTAAGTACCCACAGTGGGTACTCTAAGGGCGATGAAAACAAATTGGTATTTGAACTTGCAGTGTAATTCTGTAAAATATCTCAAGCTTAATTATGATATCTCTTATTGTTGTTATTATACTTAGAAGACCTTTTAACGTATGGTCCTTATATTATAGATCCTGCTATAAAGGTTTTAGTATCCCAAATTGTATTTCCCCCTCTTCTCGTGTATAATAACAACTATAAAGATTTTTAAGGATAAAGAATTAAACAGGAGGCATGGAATGAATCGATTCCAAATGGAACTTGCTGGTCGCACGTTATCGATCGAAACTGGCGAGTTAGCAAAACAAGCAAGTGGTTCTGCATTAGTACAATATGGTGATACGGTTGTATTGGTTACAGCAACGGCATCTAAAGAGGCAAAAGATATTGATTTCTTCCCATTAACAGTGGATTATGAAGAAAAGATGTATGCTGTTGGTAGATTCCCAGGTGGTTTTATTAAACGTGAAGCGCGTCCACCAGAGTCTGCTATTTTAAATAGTCGTTTGATTGACCGTCCAATTCGTCCTTTATTCGATAAAGGTAGCCGTAATGAAGTGCATGTTGTAGCTACTGTATTATCTGTTGATCATGACCATGCACCTGAAATCTGTGCATTGATTGGTGCTTCTGCGGCATTGTCTATTTCTGATATTCCTTGGGCAGGTCCTATTGCTGGCGTGCGCATGGGGCTTGTAGAGGGCAATATCGTAGTTAACCCAACAAAAGCACAATTAGAAGCAACTACATTAAATATGGTAGTGGCCGGTACAAAAGATGCAATCTTGATGGTAGAAGGGGAAGCAAATGAAATTCCTGAAGATATCATCTTAGAAGTCATTATGACAGCTCATGAAGAAATCAAAAAAATCGTAGCCTTCCAAGAGTCTATGGTGGCTGAAATTGGACATGTGAAACGCACATTCCCAATTAAAGAAGTAGACCCAGTGGTAGCAGAAGCAGTTCGTGCCTATGCACATGCTAAATTAGATGCAGCTGTACGCTGTGCGGATAAAGTGCAACGTGAAGAACAACAACAAGCTGTGTTTGAAGAGGTATTGGCTCATTTTGAAGAACAATTCCCAGAACAAGCAAGCGATATCTATGCAACATTAGAAAAAATGGTGAAAGAAATAGTACGCCATATGATTACGGTAGAAAAAATTCGTCCAGATGGTCGCCAATTAGATGAAGTTCGTCCTATTTCTTGTCGCGTTAGCGCATTACCACGTACTCACGGTTCTGGCTTGTTCACTCGTGGTCAAACACAAGTGTTAAATATCTGTACCTTGGCTCCATTGTCTGAAAAACAAACCATCGATGGTATTGGCTTAGATACAGAAAAACGATACATTCACCATTACAATTTCCCATCTTTCTCCGTAGGGGAAACTCGTTCCTCTCGCGGTCCGGGACGTCGTGAAATTGGTCATGGTGCATTGGCTGAAAGAGCATTACTAGCAGTGCTGCCAACAGAAGAAGAATTCCCATATGCGATGCGCTTAGTATCTGAAGTATTAGAATCTAATGGTTCTAGTTCTATGGCCAGCGTATGTGGTTCTACCTTATCCTTGATGGATGCAGGGGTACCTATTAAAGCGCCAGTAGCAGGTGTTGCGATGGGCCTTGTAACACAAGATGAACATTACACAATCTTAACAGATATTCAAGGTATGGAAGATGCCTTAGGCGATATGGACTTCAAAGTGGCAGGTACTACAAAAGGTGTGACTGCAATCCAAATGGATATTAAAATTTCCGGTTTATCTCGTGAAATCTTAGAAGAAGCATTAGCACAAGCTCATAAAGGTCGTATGCATATCATGGGTAAAATGATGGAAGCTATCCAAGCTCCACGTGAAGAAATGTCTAAATGGGCACCACGCATTGTAACGATGAAAATTGATCCAGATAAAATTCGTGACGTTATTGGTACAGGCGGTAAAGTCATCCGTGGCATCATTGAAGAAACTGGCGCTAAAATTGATATCGAAGATGATGGAACAATCTCCATCGCTGCAGTAGAAGCGGAAGCGGCTGAAAAAGCAATCCAAATCATTACGAATTTGACGAAAGAAGTAGAAGCAGGCGAAGTGTACATGGGTAAAGTCACTCGTTTGATGAACTTTGGTGCTTTCGTAGAAATATTGCCAGGTAAAGAAGGTTTGGTTCATATTTCTCAATTAGCAAGAGAACGTGTGGAAAAAGTGGAAGATGTAGTGAATGTAGGCGATGAAATTATGGTCAAAGTTATCGAAATCGATGACAAAGGCCGTATTAACTTGTCCCGTAAAGAGCTATTGAAATAATCGAGGTGCACTATGGATATTCGTGGATTTGAAGTAGTTTCTGCTTTTGAAGGTCATGGTATTAATTTACCAACACGTAAGACAGCTGAAAGTGCAGGGTATGATATTGAATGTGCAGAATCTGTTGTGGTAGGACCTAAGGAAACTGTATTGATTCCAACCGGATTGAAAGCATTCATGCATTATGATGAATATTTGGCTATCCATGTTCGGTCAAGTATGGCTATTAAACGAGGTTTGATGCTGACAAATAGTACAGGGATTATCGACTCTGATTACTATAACAATGAAGATAATGAAGGTCATATTATGATTGCTATATATAATACGACGGACCAACCTGTTACCTTGGAAAAAGGGGAACGAGTGGCGCAAGGTATCTTCTGTAAATATTTGCTAACAAATGACGATGACGCACGTGGTATTCGTACGGGTGGTATCGGTAGCACAGGTAGTAAATAACAACATATACTAGGAATGTAATAGCATTTCTTTTGCTAGAGAGTTTTAAGGCGCAGCCTTAGAACTCTCTAGTTTTTTATGGAGCTATATTTCTATCGAAAATACTATGAGCTATGAGGGGTACACATTGAATTTCATTGTTAAAATGGAGTATAATATAGTTTGATATAGTCTATCCTAAGGAGGATGTACCGTGTTTACATATGCAAAACAACAATGGCAATTGGGTAAAAGAATCTATGGATACCATAGTTGGCGAGAAAAGCGACGAATTTTTTTATTCACTGCTCGTTCTTATAAAAATAGATCTCAGTTGAAACAATTAAAAACTTATTTTGATAACTATTGTAGCTATCCTAATTTGTTACAAGATCAAGAAGGAATTTGGGAGATTATTAACCGTGTATTCTTGTATAAAGAATCGACAGCTCAAGAACGCTTGACGTGTATTATCCAACATTTTGATGCGTTACCAAAATATTTTGTGGATGGAGCAATTCGGGCTTTGTACAGCCCTTCTGAAAGTGGCATTCGCTTATGGCATTCTGAAGAATTAGCTTTAGAGGCAACCTTGCGTTTTATGACGGGTCAGCGAAAAGAAGGGTTACTCAGTTTACTTTTGACTTACGAAGGGGACGGACTTTATCATATCAATTTTCGATTAGGTGTGGATCCAACGGGACAACCATGTATTTGGGTTGGTACAATACAAGGGTACAAAGAGGGGTTAGATAAGGCGAAAAAGCTAACGAAAAAAATGCATGGCTACCGTCCTAAGAACTTCATGTTCTTTTTATTACGACAATTAGCAACTAACTTAGGCATAGAAACTTTGTATGCAGTGTCTGATGAAGGGTTCTATACAAATACACATTTAATTCGTTTCAATCGTCATAAATTAGTAAAATTTGATGACTTCTGGGAAGAATTAGGTGGTCACGTATGGGAGAAAGATTCTCGGTTCTTTGTGATTCCTTTAGCAGAGGAACGTAAAACTTACGAAACAGCGAAAACACATAAACGAAATATGTATCGCAAACGCTATGAAATGTTAGATACTTTTATAGAAGAAATTCAACAGCAAGGAAAGACCTTCTTGCGCAACCAATAGGAGGATACGGTATGAAATGTCCTTATTGTCATCATGATGAAATCAAAGTGACAGACTCACGGTCTACGGATGATAATAATATTCGCCGCCGTCGGGAATGTATGAGCTGTGGCAAGCGGTTCACGACCTATGAAGTCATTGAAGATTTACCAATTATGGTGATAAAACGAGATCAAAAGAAAGAGTTATTTGATCGTTCTAAATTAATGAATGGATTGTGGAGATCCTGTAGCAAACGGGGTATTTCTACGGACCAATTAGAATCTATTGTGAATGAAACGGAAAAGCAAATTCGTATGGAAGTGGAACAAGAGGTGACTACAGAACGAATTGGTGAAATTGTATTATCCTTATTGAAAGATGTAGATCAAGTTGCATATGTGCGATTTGCCTCGGTATATCGACAATTTAATAATGTAGAAAGTTTTTTACAAGAATTACATGACCTATTGGATAATCATGGAAAGGATACAACACATGAGTGAGTTACATCCAATTATAAGTGCCCGTTTCTCAGACCATGTAGACACATTGAGTGCTACTTATGAAGTGATGGGTGTTATCGAAGCCATGGCGGAGCGTTGTAAAACAGCGCTAGCAGCAGGTAATAAAATTTTATTTTGCGGTAATGGTGGATCCGCTGCAGATTCTCAGCATTTAGCGGCAGAATTAGTAGGACGGTTCCAAAAAGAACGCCGTTCTTTGGCGTCTATTGCATTGACTACAGATACGTCGATTTTGACAGCTGTAGGCAATGATTATGGGTATGATGAAGTATTTGCCCGACAAGTAGATGGTCTAGGCCGTTCAGGAGATATTTTGATTGGTATTTCCACATCTGGGAATAGTAAAAATGTGGTGAAAGCAGTAGAGTCTGCTCGTAATATCGGTATGCATACCTTTGCCTTTACTGGTGAAGGTGGTGGAAAGATGGCAGAATTATGCGATTTAACCTTTGCAGTGCCATCAAAAGTGACAGCTCGCATTCAAGAAATGCATATTTTAGCTGGTCATATTTTATGTGAATTGGTGGAAGAAGACTATGCCTAATCGTACATTACAATCCTTTTTACTTCGTGATTTACCACAGCTACAAGTAGGGGTTATTGGTGACTGCATGTTAGACCGCTATATTTTTGGTGATGTAAGTCGTATCTCTCCAGAGTCTCCAGTGCCTGTGAATTTAGTGCAACGTGAAACGGAAGTGTTAGGCGGTGCTGCCAATGTAGCAAATAATTTAGCTCAATTAGATTGTCAAGTGCATATGGCATCTCGTATTGGCGATGATGCACATGGTAAGATAGTACGCCAATTATTAGAAGATAATGGTATCCAAAGTACTGGCGTCTTTACTGAAGATTCTATTCCGACTACCACGAAAACACGTATCTTAGGTGGACAACAGCAAATGATTCGCTTAGATTATGAAGTGAATCAGCCTGTGTCTAGCGCCAGTGAAATAGTTATCCTTACTTGGCTAGATGAGTTGTTGCACAAAGGATTGCAAGGCCTTGTGATTTCTGACTATGGGAAAGGTATTTGCCAACCATCCTTATTAAGTCAAGTATTCAGTAAAGCTCGTGCTGCTGGCATTATGACTATTGTGGATCCGAAAGGTTCTGACTGGTCAAAATATAACGGTGCTACTTGTATTACTCCTAATGTGAAGGAACTCAGTGAAGCTGTAGGCTATGAAGTGCCCAACACAGATGAAGCAGTTGTTGAAGCAGCACGTCATATTTTGGATAACATGGAGCTAGACTTTATCATTGTTACGCGTTCTGCTAAAGGGATTACCTTAGTTCGTAAAGATGGCAATGTGTGGCACAATGCAGAAACGAAACAGCAAGATGTATTCGATGTGAGCGGTGCTGGTGATACGGTAGTGGCTATGATGCTTACTACATTAATTGCAGGCTTATCTATCCGAGCAGCTTTAGTAGCTGCCAATGCAGCAGCGGGAGTAGTGGTGTCTAAGGTGGGTACCTATCCGATCCATCGTCAAGAACTATTAGATTTATTGTCTTCTATGAAAGCTAAAAAAGAAGATAAAGAAAGTATCTATTCTGTAGAAGCATTAGCCAAAAAAATCCGATTGTGGCAAGATCGGGGCGAAGTGGTTGTCTTTACGAATGGTTGCTTTGATATTTTACATCGTGGTCATTTGACCTATTTAAAAGAGGCAGCAACACTGGGTGATCATTTGGTGGTGGCCCTGAATTCAGATAGTTCTGTACGCCGTTTAAAGGGGGATAGTCGTCCTATCAACCATGAACTAGATAGAGCCTTGTTGATGAGCTCTTTAGGTTTTGTCGATGGTGTAGTTCTATTTGAAGAAGATACGCCAGCAGAGGTGCTTTCACAGTTGCGACCAAATATATTGGTTAAAGGTGGAGATTACAAGCCAGAAGACGTCATTGGTAAAGAATTTGTAGAGGAAGTACAAATTTTGCCATTCCAAGATGGATATTCTACAACAGGAATTATTAAACATATTCAAGAATTAGTAAAGGAAGGAAAATTATGATTATTGTTACAGGTGGGGCCGGGTTTATTGGATCCAATATTGTAAAGCAGTTGAATAATAAAGGACGCAATGACATTTTAATTGTTGATGATTTGACGGATGGTCGTAAAATCAAAAATATTGAAATGTTGGATTTTGCAGATTATATCGATTATGAAGATTTTGATATTGCCGTAGAGCAAAATACTTTTGATTGTGGTCCTATCGAAGTAGTATTCCATGAAGGTGCTTGTACAGATACTATGGATTACGATGGCAGATACATGATGAAAAATAACTATGAAGGGTCTAAGAATCTCTTTCATTATTGCCAAGAACGTCGAGTTCCTTTCATCTATGCTTCTTCTGCATCCACCTATGGACATGGGACTAACGGATTCCGTGAAGATCCAGCTTGTGAACAAGCTTTAAATCCATATGCATATTCTAAACTACTATTTGACCGCTATGTAGCAAAATTTAGAAACCAATTACAATCTCAATGTGTGGGCTTACGCTATTTCAATGTCTTTGGACCGAATGAAACACATAAAGATAAGATGGCATCTTTGGTGCGTCAAATGTATTATAAATTGATGGAAACTGGTGAAATTACACTCTTTAAAGGCATCGATGGATATGGTGACGGTGAGCAAACCCGTGATTTTATCTATGTAAACGATGTGGTAAATGTGAATTTCTATTTCTGGGAACATCCTGAAATTAGTGGAGTATTTAACTGTGGTACAGGTCATGCTCATACATTTAATGAGTTTATGAAAGCTGTTATTTCCTTCGCTGGAAAAGGCGAGATTCGTTATATCGATTTTCCTGAAGTATTAAAAGGTAAATACCAAAGCTATACGCAAGCAGATACTACTAAATTGCTAGCTGCTGGCTATGACAAAGGATTTACTCCATTAGAACAAGCAGTCCATGAGTATTGTACGTTATTACGTGATAATGAAGGGTATGTAAAATAATGGAAACTAGAAATGTATTATTTTTAGATCGTGATGGGGTTATTAACGTGGATGTAGGATACTTGAGTAATCCTGCACAACTAGAATTTATTCCTGGTGCTATTGAAGCTATGAAAGAAGCCCAAACACGTGGGTATGATATCATTGTGGTCACAAACCAAAGTGGGGTTGCACGAGGCTACTATACAGAGGAAGATGTGCAAGCGTTACATGCTGAAATGTCCCGTCGTTTAGAAGCAGAAGGTGTGAAAGTATTGGCCTACTATTACTGCCCACATCATCCAGAAGGATCTGTGGCAGAGTACACGAAAGACTGTGATTGCCGCAAACCAAATCCTGGTATGTTGACGAAAGCAATTCAGGACTGGAATGTAGATGTGGATGGTAGCTTCCTAGTCGGTGATAAACCATCTGATGCGCAGGCTGCTGAGTCCATTGGCATGCGTGCGTACCCATTTGAAGAAGACAACTTAATGACATTCTTAGAGCCTATTTTTGCCTGGGAAGAAGGCAGAAAGCTATTGGGGCTGTAATGGTAGAACGAACACTTGTATGAGGCACCTCATAAGGTGTTCGTTTTCTTGTAGTGTAAGAAAAGTTACATTTTTTGATTGACAGAAGCGCTGTTTTGTACTACTCTATACGAGGAACTAACTGTATAGTCTGTATCAGGAAGAGCAGAACTGAGTTCCATTTTTTTATTATTGGTTCGACTTATATCCTAAGGGAATAAGAACGGAGGAAAACATGGAAAAAGAAACAGCGTTGCAAACACAACCATCGCAAAAATTTACGGTACGTCAATTAACGATTATTGGCTTATTGGCAGGGATTACGATTGTACTTGGCATGACAGGATGGGGCTTTGTGCCAATCCCACCAATTAGTGGGACCATCTTGCATATTCCAACCCTTTTAGGTGGTATCGTAGAAGGTCCTAAAGTGGGGATGTCAGTAGGGTTCTTATTTGGTGCTTACAGTATGGTACGAGCGTATATGTCACCGAATGTTTTATCTTTCGTGTTTATGAATCCAATCATTTCTATATTACCAAGAATGTTGATTGGTTTAGTAGCAGCGTTGGTATATATGTACTTGCCAGTTAAGGTAAGAGCTATCCGTATTGGTGTAGCCGCTTTCTTAGGAAAAGTCACAAGTACTATCCTTGTATTGACTGGTATTTATACAATCTATGGTGTAGAATTTGCAAAGGCAACACACATTTCACAAGAAGCTGTATTTGATGTGGTGATGGGTATTGCATGGTCTCATGGTATTCCAGAAGCACTATTAGGAGTAGCCGTTGTAACACCTGTGGCACTAGCTGTCATCAAAAAATTTAAATGATAATGAAATTGAGTGTATAGACTGCTCATGCATTCAAGTACGGATTTTTTAAATCGGATATAATCAAGAAGTGAATTAGCAAAGACTGATCACTTCTTGTTTTTTTATGTGTTAGGAGGAGTATACTCATGAATTGGAAAAACGATTAATCTACTTTGTGGGTGATAAACCTTCTGATGTACAGGCTGCTGAAGCGATTGGAATGCGTGCCTATCCATTTGAAGAAGAAAATTTAATGACATTCCTAACACCTATCTTCGCTTGGGAAGAAGGCAGAAAATTGTTAGGGCTGTAATGGTAGAACGAACACTTGTATGAGGCACCTCATAAGGTGTTCGTTTTCTTGTAGTGTAAGAAAAGTTACATTTTTTGATTGACAGAAGCGCTGTTTTGTACTACTCTATACGAGGAACTAACTGTATAGTCTGTATCAGGAAGAGCAGAACTGAGTTCCATTTTTTTATTATTGGTTCGACTTATATCCTAAGGGAATAAGAACGGAGGAAAACATGGAAAAAGAAACAGCGTTGCAAACACAGCCATCGCAAAAATTTACGGTACGTCAATTAACGATTATTGGTTTATTGGCAGGGATTACCATTGTACTTGGTATGACAGGTTGGGGCTTTGTGCCAATTCCACCAATTAGTGCTACTATCTTGCACATCCCAACTATCTTAGGTGGTGTTGTGGAAGGGCCTAAAGTAGGTATGTCAGTAGGTTTCTTATTCGGTGCGTACAGTATGGTACAAGCTTACATGGCGCCTAATATTTTATCCTTTGCATTTATGAATCCTATTATTTCTGTATTGCCAAGAATGTTGATCGGTTTAGTGGCAGCGTTGGTGTATATGTATGTACCAATTAAGGTGAAAGCCATCCGTATCGGCTTAGCTGCATTCTTGGGAACAGCTACTAATACAATCCTTGTTATGACTGGTATTTACACAATTTATGGTGTAGAATTTGCTAAGGCAACACACATTTCACCGGAAGCTGTATTTAATGTGGTGATGGGCATTGTATGGTCTCATGGTATTCCAGAAGCATTGTTAGCGGTAGCTGTTGTAACACCTGTGGCACTAGCTGTTATTAAAAAGTTTAAATGATAATGAAATTGAGTGTATAGACTGCTCATGCATTCAAGCACGGATTTTTTAAATCGGATATAATCAAGAAGTGAATTAGCAAAAACTAATCACTTCTTGTTTTTTATGTGTTAGGAGGAGTATACTCATGAATTGGAAAAAACGATTAACCTATTTTGTACTAGGAGCTACTATGGTGGCGACTGCAGTAGGTATTGCTGGGTGTGGTAGTGATACAAAACAAGCAGCACCAGCTGAAAAAATGAAAGTTGTTACTACCGTGTTCCCTGTATATGATGTAGCGAAACAAGTAGGGGGAGATAAAGTTGATGTGTCTTTATTAGTACCTCCAGGAGCAGAACCACATGATTGGGATCCAACTGCAAAAGATTTGAAAGAAATCGGTACTGCTAAAGTGTTCTTGTATAGTGGTGCAGGTTTGGAACCAACAGAAAAGATTCTAGCAAAAGATGTGCTACAACAAGCGCAACCTGTAGAATTATCTAAATCGGTTACTTTGTTGCCAGCTCCAGATGAAGATGAAGACGAACATGATCATGACCATGACAAAGATCATAAAGATGACAAAGATCATAAAGACGACAAAGATGACCATAATAAAGCTCAAAAAGAAGATAAACATGAGCACGAACATGAACATGGCGAGTTTGATCCACATGTATGGTTAGATCCAATGAATGTTGCTAAAGAAGTAGATGCTGTTGTAGAAGCCTTCTCTAAAGCAGACCCTACGAATGCAAAATACTATGAAGCTAACGGCAAAGCATACAAAGAAAAATTACAAGCTTTGCATGCTAAATATGAAGAATTTGGTAAAACACAACACGACAAACATTTAGTAGTTAGCCATATGGCATTTGGGTACTTAGCAAACGCATACGGTTTTGAACAATTGGGTATTATGGGAGTATCTCCAGATGCTGAACCAACACCAGAACGCATGGCAGATATCGTGGCTTTCATCAAAGAACATAATGTAAAAGCAATCTTCAGTGAAGAATTGGTAAGCCCTAAATTGGCTAATGCCATTGCTGCTGAAACTGGCGTAAAAGTGTATGTATTAAACCCTGCAGAAGGTTTAACAGAAGAACAAGCACAAAAACATGTGACATACCTTGACATCATGGAAGAAAACCTTAAAACATTGAAAGAAGCGTTAGCTCACTAATTCCTATGCCTTTTGCTTGCTTGAAACGGTATTAGATGATAATATAATAGAGTAAGTTTGTGCTTAGGAGGAATGAAGATGTCTAAACGTATTCGTACAATTAACACTGAATCCCTACAAAAAACTGCTAAAACAGGCGGCTGCGGCGAATGTCAAACATCTTGCCAATCTGCTTGCAAAACTAGCTGTACAGTAGGTAACCAAGTGTGCAAACAAAAATAATCATTCGATTAGCAATAAGCTGTTCACCATATGGTGGGCAGCTTATTTGCTTTATATTACTTCTAGGATTATACTAAAAGTGTTACTATAAAACATACAAAAATCCCCCTAGATGTACCAGATCTAGGGGGATTCTGTATGCTAACCCTTTTATGTCTTTAGCTTGTCTAAATTATAATATCTGTACTTCAAAAGTACAATTTTTTGCATACTATAATTTTAGAAAAAGTATACTCTATATTGATAGCTTTCTATACGTTACGAGTATAAAGTGATATAATATACGGTAGACTTTAGTAAGTTAATGGAGGTATGAATGTTAGAATTACAACCGATGATTCATAAATTTAAAATGAAAGATAAGTTCTTTCTATTGGATGTAAATAGTGGAATTATCCATGTGATCGATGAGCTCATTGATCGTGTATTAGATATCTATAACGGTACCAACCGTGATGCTGTACATAGTGTATTAGATGCTACAGAGGATGCAGCGGAGTTAGATGAAATTATGGATGAGTTAGATGAACTCATCAAAGAGGAAATGCTCTTTGCTCCTATGTCTGCAGAGTTCAAACTAGTGGTAGATGAAAAACCAATTGTAAAAGCTCTTTGCTTAAACATTGCTCATGATTGCAACTTAGCTTGTAAGTATTGTTTCGCTAGTCAAGGTGATTACGGCGGAGTAAAACGAGAATTAATGAGTTTTGACGTGGCGAAACGTGCTGTAGATTTCTTGATTTCTATGAGTGGTCCACGCCAGCATTGTGAAATCGATTTCTTTGGTGGTGAGCCATTGTTGAACTGGGATGTAGTGAAACAAACCGTAGAATACATTGAATCCATTCAAGAAAAACATGGAAAAATCTTTAAATTGACATTGACCACTAACGGCATGTTATTGACACAGGATAAAATCGATTATGTGAATGAGCATAACATGAGTTTGGTGCTGTCCCTAGATGGTCGTGAAGATGTGCATAATAGTATGCGCCCAAGCTCTGGTGGCAGAGATACATACGAAACAGTGGCGAAAAACTTAGTGAATGCTGTTAAACAGCGTGAGGGTCGTGAATACTATGTGCGTGGCACTTATACGCATAATAACTTAGACTTCTGCAAAGATGTAGAAGCTATGTCAGATTTAGGGTTTGAGCATTTGTCTATGGAACCAGTGGTTGGCGAAGATGGGGCTTATGTGTTACGTCCTGAGGATATGCCAATCATCGAAAAAGAATATGAAAAATTGGCAGACCTATATTTAGAACGTCAATTGGCTGGTTGGGGCGAGAAATTTAATTTCTTCCACTTCCGGATGGATTTATATCGTGGACCATGTATGGCAAAACGTTTGCGTGGTTGTGGTGCTGGTCATGAGTATATGGCAGTCGTACCAAATGGAGATATTTATCCATGTCACCAATATGTAGGTAAGGATGGGTATGTGATTGGTACTGTTTTCGATGGTTTGAAAAATTATGACATACCGACACAGTTCAGAAACACTCACGTATTTACGAAAGAAACATGTGCTAATTGCTGGGCAAAATTCTTCTGCTCTGGCGGTTGCCATGCGAATAATGAAACATTAGGTGGAGACCTTAGCACACCATACGAAATGGGATGTAAATTACAGAAAAAACGTATTGAATGTGCTATTATGATCCAAGCTGAACTGGATGCAGCCGGGATCCGACAAGAAAATCATTAAAATTATATAACAGAAGGGAGGCGGGTTCTATGAAGGCATACACCATACATGTAACGGGCATTGTACAGGGCATAGGATTCCGCCCCTTTGTGTCTAAACTAGCTCATGAATTAGGAATCTTGGGCACAGTGAGAAATGACACGAACGGTGTGGAGATACACATACAGGGGGTGGATGTAGATTGCCAACTGTTTGTAGAACGGTTGCAATCTGATTTGCCTATGCATGGACGTATCGATACCTTACAAATGGAACCGACAGAATTACAAGATTTGGATGATTTTACCATCATCCTTTCGCAAGGTGTGAAAGGGAATGCCTTTATTGGTGCTGATATGGCGCCTTGCGAGGCGTGCTTGAAAGATATACAAGATCCTGAGAACCGGCGCTTTCACTATGGGTTTACGAATTGTACGAATTGTGGCCCTCGGTATACGATTATTGAAAGTACACCCTATGACCGTGATACAACGTCTATGAAAGTATTCCCTATGTGCGAAGATTGTCAGAAGGAATACGAAAATCTAGAAGGTCGACGATACCATGCGGAGCCCAATGCTTGCGAGCACTGTGGTCCCATGTTTACATTACGAGGTGTAGATGGAACGGTACTCGCTACTGGACAGGATGCCATAGAGCAAGCCAAAGAGTACATACAACAAGGTGCCATTGTAGCATTAAAAGGCGTAGGCGGCTATCATTTGGTCTGTGATGCGTTACAAGAAATAGCGGTACAAACCTTGCGCCAGCGAAAAGGACGACCTAGAAAACCCTTAGCAGTTATGGCAGGGTCTTTAGAAACGGCAAAGCAGTATGTGCATATATCTAACACAGAAGAAGAACTGTTGTTGAGTCCTGCAAGGCCCATTGTTTTGTTACGTAAAGTAAGTTTGACCTTTACTGTTAATGACGTCATGCATACAGAAACATGTGTGACTTCTGAGTGTGATACCGATCTTAAAGAGATGACTGATATAAATCAGAAAAAATATGTTTCTAATCAAGAATGTCGTAATACATTTACTAAGATCACTATGAAGGTGGCATCACAGATAACGCCAGTGGCTCCCAGTGTAGCCCCCGGTATGGAAACATTAGGCATTTTGTTGCCCTATGCTCCGTATCACTACAGTTTAGTGCCATCTGATGCTCTATGGGTCATGACTAGTGCGAACCGAAGTGGTGATCCTGTACTATATGATGATGCACAGGCAGCGGAAGAGCTACAGGGTATTGCAGATTATATATTGACTCACAATCGGGAGATTATCTCTCCTGTAGATGATTCTGTGGTACAAGTGGTGCATGATAAATCAATCATGATTCGCCGTAGCCGAGGGTACGTCCCTTTGTCTATTTCTGTAGTACCATTAGAGCAGAGTCCTACTATGTTAGCTATGGGTGGTGATATGAAAGCCTCTTTCGGTATGAATCGTGGGTCTCATGCTATCCTTAGCCCCTACATGGGAGATATGGAGCATCAGCGAGTACAGGATTTGTTGTGGTCCACAACGAAGCGCTATGAAGAGTTATTTCAATTACAGCCTACGCAAGTTATTGTAGATGCCCACCCGAAGTACTATACCTCACAGTGTGGTAGAACCTATGCAGAGAAGCATCAATTACCTGTCATAGAAGTGCAGCATCATCATGCCCATGTGGCAGCGGTACTGGCGGAGTATAACATTCAAGATCCTGTGTTAGGAATCTGCTTTGATGGAACAGGATATGGTACAGATGGAACTCTCTGGGGTGGTGAATTTTTATATTGCCACAAAGAACATATGGAACGAATGGCACATTTGAGCTATGCCCCTTTGCCAGGTGGTGAATTAGCCGTACGAGAACCGTGGCGACAAGCCTTGTGGTATGTGAATCAGCTCTATCCAGCAGGAGCGCCTACAGTGCTAGAACAGTGGAAAGAATCACTGCCTAAAGGGTGGCAATTGTTAGAGAAAATGATGCCCCATATGCAGATGGTACAGTCTTCTAGCGGTGGTCGTTTATTTGATACAGTAGCATCCCTACTAGGTTTAGGTCATGAGCATCTCTATGATGCGCAACTTGCTATTGAGTTAGAGCAACTGGCGCTTTCAGAGAAGGGCACTATCCTAGACATGAAGCTAGACGGAAGCGTATTAGATACAATGAGTTTAGTACGATCTGTGATAGAACAATTAAAAGATGGTGAAAGTGTAGCAAAAATCTCAGCGAACTTTCACAGAACTTTGATATATTATATAGGACAGATGGCGAAACAATGTTGTGAAAAACGATACATTTCGCATATTGTCTTGTGTGGAGGAGTATTCCAAAATCGTATTCTCCTAGAAGGAGTGATGCAAGAATTACAGGAATACACAGTCCACGTGCCTACCCAAAGCCCGATGAATGATGGCGGTATCGCTTTAGGGCAATTATGGTTAGGAAGTCATAGGAATAGATAGGAGATTTTATGTGTTTAGCAGTACCTGCACAATTGGTGCATATTAATGAAACAATTGGTACCGTGGAATTAACAGGGGTGCAACGAGAGTGCAGCCTGTTATTGGTGCCAGAAGCAAAAATTGGAGATTGGTTATTAGTCCATGCGGGCTGTGCCGTACAAATTGTAGATGAGGAGGAAGCGCGTTTGACCCTTGAGGCATTCCGCGAATTAGAAGAACTTGAACAAGATTACTTTAACGGAAAAATCGAAAGTCGCAGCTAGTTTACTAGAGCGCATTCACGAATTACATAATCCAGAGGAAACTGTACGATTCATGGAAGTCTGTGGGACTCATACAGTGGCTATCTTTCGTGAAGGGATCCGTCAAATGTTACCCAAAGGCATTGAGTTGATTAGTGGTCCTGGATGTCCTGTGTGTGTGACAGACCAACAATATATGGATCAAGCCTTGGCGTATGCGGATCGAGAGGATGTAGTCATCGCTACCTTTGGAGATATGCTGAAGATTCCTGGTACGACAGGTAATTTATGGCAGTCGAAAGAAAATGGGGCTCATATTGAAATTATTTATAGCCCTATGGAAGTGCTTGGATTAAGTGAACAATATCCAGATAAAAAGATTATTTTCTTGGGTATCGGCTTTGAAACGACCATCGCTGTCATTGCAGCCACCATTCAGGCAGTGCATGCTAAGGGATTAAAAAATGTATTTTTCTTGATTTCTCATAAATTGGTTCCCCCTGCATTACGTGCGTTATTGAGCAATCCAGAGCATCAAATCGATGGATTTCTATTGCCAGGCCATGTAAGCGTTATCATTGGAGAACAGCCGTATCAATTCTTAGCTGATGAATATCATATGCCAAGTTGTATTGCTGGCTTTGATGGTATGGAAATTTTAGCAGCCATTGTCAATCTCTTAGAACAACGTAAAGAAAAGAAATTTTATGTAGGAAATACGTATCGGTCCGTGGTGGCAAAAACGGGAAATTCCGTAGCACAACAATTAATGGATACCTTGTACGAACCGTCTGATGATGGCTGGCGTGGTATTGGTGTACTGCCTGCATCGGGTTTAAAATTGCGCGGAGAATGGTCTGCCTATGATGCGTTGGTACAACTACCTTTAGAAACATTTACAACCAGTGATGGACCGAAAGGTTGCCAATGTGGATCTGTCATTCAGGGGATGATTCATCCTGATGCATGTCCTTTATTTGGTAAACTTTGTACGCCAGAGCATCCAGTGGGGGCTTGTATGGTATCGGTAGAAGGTAGTTGTTCAGCTTGGTATAAATATGGTTTTTCCAGCGGTGGAATGACCTGGGAGGAATAAATGGAACGTATTCGCTTAGTCCACGGTAATGGCGGTAAATTTAGCCATGAATTGGTAGACCAATATATTGTGAAATATTTTTCGAATCCAATATTAAATGAATTACATGATGGTGCTGTATTTCCAGTTACAACGGGACGTATGGCTATGAGTACAGATTCCTATGTAGTAACACCACATATTTTCCCCGGTGGCAACATTGGGAAATTAGCTGTGTGCGGTACAGTGAATGACTTAGCCATGATGGGTGCAGTGCCTCAGTATTTGTCGTGCGGGCTCATCTTAGAAGAAGGATTACCTATTTCTACATTAGAAACTGTGCTACAAACCATGTCAGATATGGCACAACTTTCAGGGGTGTCCATTGTCACAGGTGATACGAAAGTGGTAGAAAAAGGTTCCGTTGACGGCATCTACATCAATACTGCTGGCGTAGGTATCGTACCGGACTATGTACAGTTAGGTACGTCTTATATTGAAAGTGGTATGAAAGTCATCATTTCCGGTACCTTAGGGGACCATGCGATTGCTGTCATGGGAACTCGGTATGGATTGGATCTACCTGATACCCTACAAACAGATTGTGCGCCTTTACATAAAATGGCTCATAAATTGTTAGAAACCTTTGGTAAAGATATTGCTTTCTTTAGAGATCCTACCCGTGGTGGATTAGCGACGACGCTCCAAGAGATTGCTAACTCTGCACAAAAAGGGATTCGATTGCAAGAGTCTGCCATCCCTGTCCGTGCGGAAGTACAAGCGGTATGCCAAGTGTTAGGTTACGACCCATTGTATTTGGCAAATGAAGGTAAGATGATTGCCATTGTACGCGCTGATGTGGCAGATGAGGTAGTGCAGATGATGCGCACTTTCACAGAAGGTCGTGATGCGGTGATCGTCGGTGATGTGGTGAATGGTAATGCTGGCAAAGTAGGATTGCAAACGGCAGTGGGGGGGATACGTCTCCTTGATATGCTGGGAGAAGACCAAGTACCACGAATTTGTTAGAAAATTGTAATACTTCATGAAAAAATCATACATATCCCGTATACTTTGTATAGAATAAAAATGTATTTTTTGATACAATGGAAAGGAAAAGGAGGATATTACGATGAAAAAACAAATCGTAGCTGCTATGGTAGCATTCTCGGTAGCCACTGTAGGTGTTGTTGGCGTACAACAAACACAGGCATTTAATTTAGGGAGTCTAGTAGGAGGCGTATTGAAAGTAGGAGGCGTGGGCTTTCTAGTAGATAAATACGGTGACTCCATCAATAACTTCTTGAACAGTTTATTAAAGCAAAATAATTTGAGTACTACCTATTCAACAAAAGTAGTTCCTATTGTGAGTCTTGGGAAAGGTGGACACATTGGTGCGGCACAGGTAACAGGACCTAGTAGTGAAGTGGAACGTGTTGAGGCAGTAGCGCAAATAGAGGCTAGTTTTAATTCCGTAGCTCGCGTAAAAGGACTAGTACCGATTGATAGCACAAATCCAACGAGTGCCAATCGCATTCAAGGGGTCGGTGTATCGGCAATTATAGATTTGAAGATTTAATGGATTAGCACGGGCTTGCCCGTGCTATCTATGTGTTAGTAGAGATGAGGAGATACTATGAAACGTTCTGCTGTATTGGGAGCCGTGTTCGCTCTTTTAACAACAAGTGTATGGGCGGCACCAGACACAGTTTTGGAGAAAACGGAAGCTTTGGAAAGTGTTGTGTATGGTAAGGTGCAAGTAGGTGCTTTAACAGATCGAGTACATCAATTGCAAGATACTATTTTGGGGACTAAACAACAGGGTAGTATTACGGGACAGGTAGAATCTTTGTATACATCTGTAGAAGGTCAAGGTACAAAGGTAACATTACATCAAGAAGTAAATGCATTAGAATGGATGTATTTTGACGAAGTTCATAGTGGATCTCTTGTAGAACGCATTGGAGAAATGGAACGCAGTGTGAATGGTATAGAGTCGAAAGGTTCGTTACAAAGTCGTGTACAAAAGTTAAAACAATCTATTTTTGGCACGCAAGTAGCTCTGAAAACTAAAACAGGCACGATTGGTGCGGACCAAGTATTTACACTAGAGTTAACAGAACCAGTGACATCTCAAAAAAATGTCAAAGATGATGTGGTACATGTTAAAGTAGCAGAAGATGTAATGGATGGGGAAACGCTATTGATTCCCAAAGGTACAACTGGTACTGGACATATTACAGAAATTACAAAAGCACGCTCCTTTGGGCGTAATGCAAAGTTGAATATTGTATTTGATCATTTACAAGGTATTGATGGTACAAACTTCACTGCTATTCAAGGAGAAGAAGCAAAAACTAAAACAAAAGGTGAATTAAAAGCGGCAGGAGCTTCTGTAGCAGGTGCTGTATTACTGGGACCAGTTGGTCTTGTGGGAGGATTCTTTGTTAAAGGTAAATCAATCGACTTACCAGTAGGAACTCTCGTGTATGTACAACCAGAGTCAACAGTCACTATTTCTGGTGTAGAAGTACATGGTGTGGATACAGGAGTTACAGCAAAGCCTCAGCTGGATCCAGTGGCTTCACAAAAAGCGATGGAACCAGCATCTAAACCAGCAGCTACACCAGCTGTGAAGGTAAAAGAAGAGTCTGCCAAAGTAGTGCATGATGACTCTTTGACGGATAAACCTATAATTATTGTAAAACGTGAAAAAGACTAGGAGATGGGAATGAAACAATATTCTGTAACGGCAGCTGCTGTATTAACGATGCTTGCATGTACACAGGGATATGCGCAAACATTAGACACGACTTTACCGGTATCAGAGGTCATTCCACAGGTTTCTGATATTCAATATGTAAATAATCATACTGTAGTAGTAGCCTCTACAGATACACAGTATGTACCGAATTTACAGATAAAACCGATCGGAAAAAAAGAGGAAGTAAAAGCTGAAAAGCCGGTACTTCCTGTTCGTGTGGATGCAGATAAAATGCATTACACTGATACAACAGGGCTTGTTTGGGCTCGTGGTAATGTAGAAGTGGGTCGTGGTAATCAACAATTATCAGTAGAAAAATTAGAAGGAAATATAAAAAACCAACAATATGAAAGTTCGACAGGATATCATTTTTTGGAAGATAAGGGGGCTACAAAAGACCTAACTGGATCGTATATTTCTTACAATGCTATTACTGGAGATGCACATACAAAAGAGGTATTTGGATATGTAGCTCCATATTGGATTAAAGCACAGGTTGGTGACTTTAACGGCAAAACAGGGCGTATTGAAAAAGGATGGTTAACCACAAAGCATGCGATAGCCTTCAAAGGTGTGCCTGACTACCGAGTAGAAGGGGACTATATTGAAGTATTTCCAGGGGATAAAGCAATTATACATAATGCAAGCTTCTATCTTAAAAATAAACGCATTATTTCCTTGAGTAAATATACTGTGTCTTTACGTCAAGATAAGCAAGGAGAAATGAGTGTCTTTTCTTTTGTACCTAGACCAAAATATAATTCTACGGATGGATTGAGTTTGAATGGTAAAATTAACTATCCAGTATCTGAACATGGGGAGTTATTCTTACACTACACATGGGGGACTAATGTTGGATTTAAGCCATCATTTGGATATGTTCAGTTGATGCCTTGGGGAACGGCAAAAGTAGCATATAGTCGTGAATCAGCTACACTGAATGCAAAAAAAGTATGGGTAGAAAAGAAACCGGAATTATCTGTAGATACCCATGCATATCATTTGGGGCATACACCATTCACTATTCGAGGTGGAGCTAGCTATGGAAAGTGGTATGAAGGGCCAATTAAAGGGGCTCATACTAAATATTATAGTGAAGTATCGCATGATCCAATTCATGTTGGAACTAATACGGAAGTGACTCTTTATGGAGGTTACCAACGTGATTATTATGGATATAATTCATCAGTTCGTTCTATGCCATACTGGGGTGTTGGTACTAATACTAATATAGGATCTCGTGTGAAGGCGTGGGCTGGATACCGCCAAAGTAATGTGTCTATGTTTGGTGATTCACCATATCCATTTGATCAAATTGATGTTAAGCATAATTTATACTATGGATTAAGTTTACAAGCTACACGTCTCGACCGATTTAGTATACAATTGCAACGAGATATGCAAAGTCATGAGTTACGATATGTGGATCTTACCTGGCATCGAGACTTACATTCTTTTGAAGGCTCTTTAACATATCGTACAAAACAAAAGAAATGGGAGTACACATTGGTAGCGAAGGATTTTTAATCTAAGGGGACACCATGAAAAAAGTTAGAAAAGCTGTGATTCCAGCGGCAGGCTTTGGTACACGCTTTTTGCCAGCCACCAAGGCACAACCTAAAGAGATGTTGCCCATCGTGGATACACCGACTATACAATATATAGTGCAAGAGGCTATTGATTCTGGTATAGAAGATATCTTAATTATTACAGGTCGTAATAAGCGGGCTATTGAAGATCATTTTGATACTAGTGTGGAATTGGAACAATTATTACAACAACAGGGAAAGAAGCAGCATTTAGAAATGGTGAGAAATCTGGCGAATATAAAGGTACATTATATCCGTCAGAAATCTGCTAGAGGCTTGGGAGATGCTATTTATTGTGCTAAATCTTTTATTGGGGATGAGCCATTTGCTGTTCTTTTAGGAGATGATGTGGTGTATAATCCTCATAAACCATGTTTGAAGCAGTTGATTGATTGTCATTATGCACATGAAGGGGTCACCATATTGGGGACCCAATATGTGGCTCCAGAGAAAGTGAGTGCCTATGGCATTGTCTCTGGTAGTCAAATCGAACCTAATGTGTATGAAGTAGCTGGTTTAGTGGAAAAGCCATCTATTGAATATGCGCCATCTAATTTAGCTGTTTTAGGGCGTTATATTTTAACACCGGATATATTTGATGAATTAGAAAAAACACCACAAGGTGCAGGTAATGAAATTCAATTGACAGATGCTATTGCTAGACTTTCAACGAGAATACTGGCATATTCTTATGAGGGTGTTCGTTATGATATTGGCGATCGATTAGGATACTTAAAAGCTACCGTAGAATATGGGTTACGTAATCCACAGTTAGCGGAAGCATTTAAAAAATATTTGCAAGGTTTAGATATTGAGTCTGTAGTAGAGTCTTCGTCATAAGTTTATAAGATTGCTAATGCGGATGCATCAAAGAATTTTTGATGCATCCGTTTTATATTACTCATGGTTTATAAAACTATAGTATCTAAGGAATATTTAGTGATAGATATCACAGGTAATTGTATTTTTATAAATAATATGTATCTATATGAATACCCTTGTATTGTGAAAAGTTTAATTAAATGTTACAATAATTAAATATACAGAACTATAGTATATTAGAAATGATGAGGATCATATATGGCAACAAAATTAAATTGGAAACGTTCTGAAATTAAGGGAAATCCGTTGTTTTCTAAATTAAGAAGCACTATTGAAACTGCTTTTTATGGAAATAATGTGGTTCCAGTAAAAAATCTTTCACAGGCTTATGAATTAGCAACAAAAGAGCCTGGTGTCATTATATTAGATATGCCAATCTATCGTGCAGAAGAGCAAGGATTACCAGAAGATGCAAAGGTATTAGTGACTAATGATGGTAAAACTACAGGTAGATATGCCAAAGCTCGCCGAATTATTGGTGATGAAGGTATTAATGAAGTAGAATTATGTGATATTGCTCGCGAAGCGGTGTACAATAGCCGTCATAAAGAATGGATTTCAGCGCAAGCCATCGTAGGATTAGATGAAGCTTTCACGGCACGTGCGCATTTAATGATCCCTAAGGACCACGCATCTATACTGTACTCTTGGGCAATTAACTTTCAATTTTTTAATGAAGAAGTAAAATCTTTTTATCAAGATAGTAAAGATATTCCAGAGGGGGATATTCTTATCTATTCTGATCCAGATTATGTGGTAGAAGGTCATCCTGGTGGATTAGCAATTTTTGATCCAGCTCATAACTGTGCTATGATTTTGGGGATGCGCTATTTTGGAGAACATAAAAAAGGCACCCTTACATTAGGGTGGTCTTTGGCAAATCGTTATGGTTATGTAGCATGTCACGGAGGGATGAAACGGTATAATTTAAAAGATGGTTCTTCCTATACGATTGGTGTGTTTGGATTATCTGGATCTGGAAAATCTACATTAACTCATGAACAACATGACGGACGATATGATATTTCTGTACTACATGATGATGCATATATTATTCATACAGAAAATTTATCTTCTATTGCTCTAGAACCTACTTACTTTGATAAAATGCAAGATTATCCGGTAGATCATCCTGCTAATAAGTATTTGTTGACCTTGCAAAATGTTGGGGTTATGCTAGACGAAGATGGAAATAAAGTTGTTTTGGCAGAAGATGTACGTAATAACAATGGTCGTGCAATTAAGTCACAGTTTTGGACAGATAATCGCGTGAATTACGTAAAAGATCCTGTGAATGCTATCGTATGGTTGATGAAAGACAATACATTGCCGCCAATCCTTAAAATAGATGATCCAATTTTGGCAGCTACTATGGGCGCAACTTTAGCAACACGCCGTTCTACGGCTGAAAAATTAGATGATCATGTCGATCCTAATGCATTGGTGATTGAACCATATGCCAATCCATTCCGCACGTATTCTTTGCGTACTGATTATGAAAGTTACAAAAAACTATTTACTCAATCTGGTGTAGATTGTTACATTATGAATACAGGCTTCTTCTTGGATAAGAAAATACCTAAAGAAGTAACATTAGGTTTATTAGAAGGCTTAGCTGAAGGTAGCCTACAATTTGAACCATTCTATAAATATGAAAACTTACAATATGCAAAAGTAGAGGGTTTCGAACCAGACTTTACTGTCCGTGAGTATCATCATGTGCTACATAAAGCTTTTGAGTTCCGCTATAATTACATTGAAAAATTGAAGGGAACAAAAGATGAGTTGCCAAATGAAGTGTTAGATGTATTAAAAATCATTATGTAGGGGAGATTAGTGATGGATCAAAAATTATCTTGGGGTTCCGTTGCTTTTATCGGGACCATGTTATTCGGTATGTTTTTTGGAGCTGGTAATTTAATCTTTCCAGTTCACTTAGGGCAAGAGGCGGGTCAAGCACTATGGCCTGCAATTTTAGGATTTTTAGTGACAGCTATCGGATTACCGTTCTTGGGAATTGTAGCGATGGGCATATCTCGTAGTAATGGCTTACAAGACTTAGTGAGTCGTGTACATCCTACGTATGGTAAAATTTTCACTTTATTGCTGTATATTACTATTGGCCCAGCATTTGCTATTCCAAGAACGAGCACTGTATCCTATACCATCGGATTTGAACCTTTCCTTGGTGGTATAAATCCAGATATAGCGTTAGGACTCTTCTCGGCAGCGTTTTTTGTCATTGCTATTTTGTTCTCTTTGAATCCTGGCAAATTGATGACATACATCGGTAAAGTATTAACGCCATTATTCTTAGTGTTCTTAAGTATTTTATTGATTACTGTCGTAGCAATGCCAATGGGGGATTACACATCGGTAGCACCACAAGGAGAATACGCTACACATGCCTTCTTTAAAGGTTTTACAGAAGGATATAACACACTTGATGTGTTAGCGTCTTTAGCGTTTGGTATTATTGTCATCCGTGCTTTACAAGGTGTAGGAGTTACGGAGCCAAAAGGTATTGCCATGGGTCTTGTGAAAGCGGGCTTTATTGCTTGCTCCATTATGGCTGTTATTTATGGCTTTTTGGCATATAGCGGAGCTACTAGTGTTACAACATTAGGTCTCGCAAAAAATGGTGGTATCACAATGGCTCAAATGAATGCCTTTTACTTCGGTAATGTTGGTGCAGTGTTATTGGCGATTATCGTTACTTTAGCTTGCTTAAAAACCTGTGTAGGCTTAATCGGTGCTTGTGGTGAAACATTTGATGAAGTGTTCCCTAATACGTTGGGATATCGTGGATATGCGTACCTTACAACTGCAGTTGGCTTTTTAATTGCTAACGTAGGTTTAACGAAAATCATCGAATTAGCTATTCCAGTGCTGATGTTCCTGTATCCATTGTCTATTACAATCATCTTGTTATCCTTTGCGGCGCCGATTTTCAAAGGAAGACAAGCGGTATATGCGTGGACAACTGCCTTTGCTTTATTTGCGGCATTGGGTGATGCTATGGCAACGGCGCCAGCATTTATTAATCAATCTGGATTTGTCCAATGGGCATTACCATATTACGGAATGCTTCCATTTGCCTCTATCGGTATGGGCTGGATTCTACCGTCCATTATTGGTTTTGTTATCGGCATGGTGCATATCGGACTTGTGCGTAAATAATAAGTATCTATTTTACATACTCTAGCTGCTATTCTTAGGATTGTGATGTAGTATGTGGCAAGACAAAGAAATATGGTAGTATACATACTCGACTAGATCTTTAGGGTCTAGTCGTTTTGTATATCTGTAAAGGGGCTCTATAATAAATGTTGGGGCTACTAATATAAGAGCAGTCGTCAATATTCTTTTTATAGGATTACATATATTTTATAGAAAACATTAGATTCTATAGAAATTGTAATTTATATATTTTCTATTACTTTCACATGTGGTATAATCTCTATATCTTTCCCATAGAAAGACTGTAGGCGGTGGCGCGTGGCTACCATGTAGTATAGTAGAAAGGAGATTTTTATGTGGAAAAAAGGACTGGCCCTGTTGGTGGTCTGTCTAGTGGGATTCTTACTATGGCATGAATCTTCACTAGAAGCACCAGGAGGAGGCAAGATGTACCGAGTGGGTATCTTGCAATTAGCGGAGCATCCCGCACTAGATGCAGCAAATAAAGGTTTCGTAGATGGATTACGGGAAGAGGGATTTGTAGATAATGTGATTCTTGACCACCAAAATGCTCAAGGAGATCAATCTAATCTAAACACCATTGCCCAACGATTTGTGGCTCGTAATTCCGATTTAGTAGTGGCCATTGCGACCCCAGCGGTACAGGCTATGGCGAATGCTACGAAGGACATTCCTGTATTAGGCACTGCGGTTACGAGCTTTACCACAGCACGACTTGTGGATAGTGATGAACATCCGGGTGGTAATGTGTCGGGTACCACAGATATGGTGCCTATAGAAAAACGAGTGGAATTAGTGCATCAATTATTACCGAATGCGAAGAAAATCGGTACTATTTATTCATCCAGTGAAGTGAATTCACAATTACAAGCAGAGAGTTTTCGAAAAGAAGCACAGAAATACGGTATGGAATTAGTGGAAATTACCGTATCCAACGTGAATGATGTGCCGCAGGCGGCGAATCAATTAGCTATTATGGGTATCGATGCAGTGTACTTTCCAACAGATAATATCATCGCTTCATCCTATGCGAACATCGTCACCATATTTAGTAGCGCTAACTTACCAGTGTTTCCCTCTGATGAGACATGGTTAAAAACAGGTGGACTAGCAGCCTACTCTGTAGACTTTTATAGATTAGGGGTTCAAACTGGGCATATGGCAGCCCGTGTACTTCGTGGTGAAAGTACACCAGATAGCATGCCAATCGAGATGCAGGAGCCTATTAAATTTGTATTCAACCAAGACGAAGCAGATCGCTTGCATATCCAGATTCCAGAGTCATTGCGACAACAGTAGTATAGTAGTGGGGGCAACCCCGAGTAGGAGGATCTATGACAAACTTAATTATTAGTACCATTGCACAGGGCCTATTGTGGGCATTGTTGGCATTGGGTGTGTTTATTACTTTCAGAATTTTAGATGTAGCTGATTTAACAGTAGAAGGTAGTTTCCCTATGGGAGCTGCTATTTCTGCAGTATTGATTACCATGGGTGTCAATCCTTGGTTAACAGTAGTGATAGCAGGTATTGGTGGTATGATTGCCGGTGCTGTAACGGGATGGATACATACCAAATTAAAAATTCCCGCATTACTAGCTGGTATCTTAACCATGATTGCCTTGTATTCTGTGAACTTACATATTATGGGGAAAGCAAACATTTCCTTATTACGCATGGATACAGTGTACTCCGCCATTCATAGCATGGGCATTTCCAATGCGGTGGCATTGACTATCATTGGTGTAGTGGTTACGGTAGTAGTGGGATTATTTTTATTCTGGTTCTTCGGTACTGAACTAGGCACATCGATCCGTGCCACAGGGGTAAATCCACAAATGATTCGTGCCCAAGGGGTGAACACAGACACTATGATTGTTCTTGGCTTATTATTGTCCAATGGATTCGTAGCTGTATCTGGCGCTTTAATTGCCCAATCCCAAGGCTTTGCAGATATCGGCATGGGTGTAGGGACTATCGTTATTGGTTTGGCATCTGTTATCATTGGGGAAGTATTATTTGCTTCTTCTTCAATAGTGCGCAAACTGTTCGGCAATTCATCCTTCGTGTTGAGTCTCGTGGCAGTTGTATTTGGTTCCATTATTTACCGTATTGTTATTGCTACTGTGCTATACCTAGGTATGCCTCCAAATGATTTGAAATTATTTACCGCTATATTAGTAGCTCTTGCCTTATCTTTACCAACGTGGCAAGGTAAATTTCGTCGTGGTTAAGAGGAGGGTGCACACATGTTAGAATTAAAAGGAATTGTGAAAGCCTTCCATAAAGGCACTGTGAATGAAAAAATTGCTCTTCGTGGCATTGATTTGCGCTTAGAAGATGGAGATTTCGTGACTGTTATCGGTGGTAATGGAGCTGGTAAAAGTACATTGTTGAACTCCATTGCCGGTGTATTCTCCGTCGATGAAGGTTCATTGCATATTAATGATGTAGACGTCACTCACATGGCGGAATATAAACGGGCCAAATACATTGGTCGTGTCTTCCAAGATCCTATGTTGGGAACAGCTGGAAATATGCAAATTGAAGAGAATATGCTTCTCGCCTTGCGCCGTGGCAAACAAATGGGATTGTCTTGGGCTTTTAAAGAAAATGAAAGAGAATTGTTTAAGCAACAGTTGGCACGTTTAGATTTGGGTTTAGAAAATCGTTTGTCATCCAGTATGGGATTATTAAGTGGTGGTCAACGTCAATCCATTACTTTGTTGATGGCCACTATGTTGAAACCGGAAGTGCTGTTGCTAGATGAACATACGGCAGCCTTAGATCCTAAAACGGCAGAAAAAGTATTGCAGCTCACAGATGAATTGGTAAAAGAACATCATTTGACTACCTTGATGATTACCCATAATATGCGTGATGCTCTGCGATTCGGCAATCGCTTGATTATGATGGATAATGGTAAAGTTATCTATGATGTACGAGGAGAAGAGAAGGCTAGCTTAACGGTACAAGATTTATTAGAGCGCTTTGAAGTAGCCAGCGAAAATACCCTCAGTGACCGCATGATGTTGGGCTAAGTACTTTACATTTACCACAAAGTATAGTATTATAGATACCGATGTATTAACCTAGGCGAGGTAATTGAGTCTCCGCCTATTACTTTGGCCTATGGAATTGTAATTTTTAGGAGGACATGAAACATGTTAACTACAGAAGCTAAAGCAGCTATTATTAAAGAATTCGCTGTTCACGAAGGTGACACTGGATCCCCAGAAGTACAAATCGCGATTTTAACTAACCGCATTGTATACTTAACTGAGCATTTAAAAGAGCACAAAAAAGATCATCATTCCCGTCGTGGTCTTTTAAAATTAGTTGGTCAACGTCGTAACATGCTTGACTACCTTCGTCGTAAAGACATCGAACGTTACCGTGCGATCTTAGAAAAATTAGGCTTACGTAAATAATTTTACGTATTTACAGAAAGCGGCTTCGGCCGCTTTTTTGTTATATATGAAGATATTTTCACAAAATGATTTGTAATATTGAAAATGAATGTTATACTAATAGAAAACTTAATGTTTGTTTTATAGTAAGAAGGGAAGCACGAATGAAACAAGTGAAACGAAATGCAACGCGGTTACTATTATTATCTATGGTTACGGTAGCGTTGGGCAGTTATACAGGGTATGCTCATGATGCGCAAGCGGTAGAAGAAACGGTGATCTTGCCAGATGTAACGGTAACGGCAACGAGAACCTTACAAGATATTTCAAAAACGCCTAGTTCGGTGTCTGTGGTGACAGCGAAGGATATTGAAAATCGAAAAGTGGATACGGTTGCAGATGCGATACAATTATTACCAGGAGTGTATAAAAGTCAAGCTTCGGCAGGTGAAATACAAATCCGTGGATTCGATTCTAAAAATATATCTGTACTCGTTGATGGCGTGCCGATGAATAATTCTTTCAATAATAAAGTGGATTGGGAAGTGATTCCTGTGCATTCCATTGAACGCATTGAATTAGTGCGTGGTGCTAGTTCCTCTTTGTATGGTGGCAAGGGTGTTGCAGGTGTGATCAGCATCAAAACAAAACAAGTGGCACCAAAAGCTGATCGCAAGGATATTCGTTGGCACGGTAAGGTGAATGGTGGTACCTATGGTACATGGAATAATGAACTTGGATTTGATGCTCGAGTGTCTGATACGGTAGCGATTGGTGTATCTGCAGAAGAGCGTCGCACAAATGGGTTCCCGGGATTTTTTGTGACAGACAAGAGCAAAGCAATTACTAGTAAGGTAAAAGCGATTACACCAGATATGCCGTTGGAACAATTGAAAAGTGGTAAATATGTGTTAGGGAATCGTGGGGATAAATCTTTGCATAATAAGAATTTGTCTGCTTATATTACGATGAACCTAGGCGACAAAGAAACGCTAACCTATCGCTATGTATATGCGAACCATAAGTACTCTTACCACAATCCAATTAGTGCGGTTACAGTAAATGGAAAGACAGTTTTTACAGGGGATATCAAGGTTAGTGATAAAAAATATGTATCTCTTAATGGCAATAGTTTCTTAGGTCATGATGCAGAGCGAGAATATCATTCTCATAGTTTGCAATATAAAAATGAAGCAAATAAATTGCAGATTTCTTTGGGCTATTTAGATAAAAAGAAAGATGGCTATTCTGTGCCAGAAAAAGCTACAACTGGTGATTATGAAGGACCAGGTTCTCACTCCTTCTATCCTGGAAAAGCATATAATCTAGATGTACAAAAGGCATGGAAGGCTCAAGGAAAACATCAAATTGTAGGGGGATTGAATTGGAAACAAGAACGGTTTGATCAAGAAAAGATTTCTTTACAACATTGGCGTGATAAAAGCTCTAAAGATACTAAGGTATTCCCTAACGGCGTGAGTGAAACGAACACAGGGGCATCTCGCACGATGGCAGTTTTTGTACAAGATACATATCGCCCTAACGATGATTGGGCTATTTATGCTGGACTTCGTTTAGATCATTTTAAAAAGTACGATGGATCCCATGGGGAGTATAAAAAGGAAACGAAATCCTATGATGTAGTACACCACAACGATGGTTCTTATATTGAAGTGAGTCCTAAGTTGTCTGTAGAACGATACCTTGACGATTCCACTAACGTCTACGCATCCTATGGTCATTCTTTTGCGCCGCCAACCTTGTACCAAGTGTACCGTTACGGCAAAACATCTAAAACTCCTATTTATGCAAATCCAGAGTTAGATCCAGAACATTCTGATACTTTTGAACTTGGTTTGAAAAAATCTTGGAATGAAAGTACAAAATTAAACGTAGCAGCCTTTTATGTAAATACAAAGGATAAAATTCAATATGTTACATTTAAAAAGACAGATGGTACTGAGGATTACAAAAAGTATATCAATATAGGATCAGAAACACGTCGTGGTGTAGAATTAGAACTTCGTCACAAGTTGTCTAACAAATGGTCTGTCTTTGGAAACTATACATGGCAAATGGGATATATAGAAAGCAAAGCTTTGGACAATACAGATCAAAGTGATGGAAAAGAGCAAAACTTTGAAATTCCAAGGCACCTATTCCATGGTGGTTTTGAATACAACAGTGGCAAGTGGAATGCCTTGTGGGATATGCAATACGTTAGCTCCCGCAACAGCAAAGATACCGCAGGTGGCGAGCCAGAGTCAGAAGATGCGTACTTCTTGACTAATGCGTCCGTAAATTACAAAGTATCCAAAGAAGCGACATTGCAATTCGGCGTACAAAATATCTTCAATCGTGAATACTATGCGAGAGAAGCAACAGCAGGCCGCACATATTCTGCAAGTATGAAATTCAAATTCTAATACAATATAATATTAATAATATGAGACGTTCCGACGAGGGGCGTCTCATTTTGTTACCTACTAGATGTTGTATAACCAATTGGAATAGCACTACCATAGGCAATGGCTCTTACCAATGGTATACTAAAGAGGATATAAAGATATTCATAGTAGAGGTCCAAGTGATTCGTAAGGGGAGTATGTATGAATGATAAGCGAAATGTACTAGCAGGACTTGTTATGGCATGTTTGAGCACTGTACCATTTGTGTATGGAGCGTCGGCAGAGGTAGGCTTTCAACAGGTTGTGACGCAACCGGAGATCATTGAGGTAAGCACAGAGGGGCGAGCTGTGGCGATGCGCAAATACCATGAGGTACTCAACTATCCAGAGGGGCTACATATTAAGGTAAATGGTGTAGGGTATGACACGGTGCAGCAGAAGCATCATAATGTAACTGGTATTTATGTATTGGATGGTACGAAGTTAACTGTCCACAAGGGTTTGCAAGTAGATCTAAGTAATGGTCATCCCTATGACCAAGCGGATGAAATGGCTCATTATTACATGAGTGGCATCTACGCAGGCTTTGGGCGTAAACAGATTGATGACCCTAAGTATGATACAAAGGTGGTCGTTCATGGGCCCACGGTGATTCAAGCCGTTGGCAATGGGGTACAAGCTAATAAAGATAGTTATATTACCTTAGATGGTCCTGTGAAAATTGAAACTGTGCCATTTGAGCAAGCAGATGTGTATGCTGCTATTGTCGAAGAAGGTAGCATTGGTATTGGCACTAACCGATTAGCTGATACCTATACAAGCACAATGATTTCTTCTGTGGAGCAGGTTGATCAGTATCCGACAGTACAAGTGACGGGTAATCTTGGTGTGCTTAATAAAAATTATGGGTTGAACCCTAATCCAGGTCGTCATGGCTCCTATATCGCGATGAATCTTGGCACAAAGGACTCCAATTGGACTGGTGGAGCTTTAAATGAATTTGCTGAAAGTGGCATTAATCCTCATCAATCAGGTATTACCTTAGTATTAAAAAATAATGCCGCTTGGCATCATCAGTGGATTGGAGCTAAGCGACATCGTACTGGTCATGAAGAACTGCTGTTGGCTACAGGGAAAGGATATGCTTTTACAGGAAGCCACATTCAAAATATCATTGGTGGGGATACTCCAGAAACGGCGGGTATCATATACCAAGAAGATGTATATCCTATCGTAGTGGATGTATTAAAAGGGTATATTAAAGTAGTAGACCGTAGACCTGCTACAATGGATAGAAGCGCACCAATCCATGTAAGAAGGAATGAAGGAACGTTGACCATTCTCAAATAGCTATGCATATTTTGCATAGTAATAAAGAAAAGCTTGCATACTATTATCATTTTAGAGTATAATTGTATGGAAGTATTATTACTTGGTCATAAAAGGTGGTTATATGAGTCGTATAAAGAAGGAAGAACGACAACAGTTATTGCGCGAAAAACTGAATATAAGTCCCTTCACGACGGATGAGGAATTGGCCACATATTTTGGAGTTAGTGTTCCGACCATTCGATTGGATCGTTTGGCATTAGGCATTCCTGAGTTACGTGAACGGATTAAGGCAATGGCACAGGAGCATTCTGATGACAGACAGCATATTGATCGGGCAGATGTAGTAGGAGATGTCATTGATTTAGCAGTAGGACAATATGGCATCAGTGTTCTTCGCACTACAAAAGAGATGCTAGATCGCTCAGGCTATGTGGAGGCACAATATTTATACGCCCAGGCTAACTCGTTGGCAAGAGCTATTGTAGGGGTTCCTACAATGATTGCTGGAGTTGGAAATATTAAATATAAGAGTCTCGTTAAAAGCGATGTTAATTTAGCAGCAAAAGCTGAATTAGTGCGACAACGAGGAGAAAAATTCTTTATAAAAGTAACAATCAAAGATACCATAAAAGAAGTGTTTCGCGCTAAATTTATTATGGAATCTGTGATAGAATAAGGGTGAATTATGAAGATTGCAGTAGATGCTATGGGTGGCGATTTTGCCCCCCTCGAAATAGTCTTAGGCTCTATTGCCGCTGTGCACGAATACGATACTATGGATATCGTGCTTGTCGGTGATGAAAGTAAAATAAAAGAAATTTTGGAAGCAGAAGGTGAACTGGAGAATCCAAGAATCTCCATTCATCATGCTAGTGAAGTCATAGAAATGCATGAGCATCCTAGTATTGCCTTGCGCAAGAAGAAAGATGCGTCCATTGCAGTGGCTACACGTTTAGTTCGTGAAAAGGTATGTGATGCGGTGATTGCACCAGGTAGTACTGGAGCAGCTGTAGCATCGGCTCTATTAGGTTTGGGAAGAATCAAAGGGATTGAGCGCCCTTGTATTGCTACACCATTACCAACAGCGAATGGCGTGACAATTATGCTAGATTCTGGTGCTAATGCGAATAGTAAGCCAAAACATCTAGTGCAAGGGGCTATCATGGGATATAACTATGCGCAGTTATTACTTGGTAAACCTAACCCAACTGTGGGCTTGTTAAATATTGGTGAAGAATCCACTAAAGGAAATGAAGTTGTCTTAGAAACCTATCCGTTACTACAAAAACTGAAAACAATCCCTTTTAAAGGGAATGTGGAAGGCCGTGATATTCCAAAAGGAACGGTAGATGTAGTAGTATGTGATGGATTTGTAGGTAATGTGGTGCTTAAATTTGCAGAAGGTCTTGTATCTGTGGTACAAGATATTCTAAAAGAAGGCATCAAACAAAGTAGCATTATCTCTAAACTAGGAGCCTTATTGATTGTTCCTGTGTTTAAGAAAATAAAAAAACGACTAGATCACACAGAAAATGGCGGAGCACCTCTATTAGGGGTAAATGGTGTATTTATTATTTGCCATGGTAGCTCTAAATCTAAGGAAATTATGACAGCAATTAAAATTGCTGGAGATCTAGTAGAACGGAAATTGATTGAACATATTTCCTCAAGTATTGAAGAAGAAGGGACCCTAACATATGACAATGCTGAATAAGCCAGTCGGAATTATTGGTACCGGTAGCTATGTGCCAGAAAAAGTTCTTACAAATGCAGACTTAGAAAAAATGGTAGATACTAGCGATGCTTGGATTCAAGAAAGAACCGGCATTAAAGAACGTAGAATTGCACCAGAAGGTGTAAATGCTTCAGATATGGCTACAGAAGCGGCAAAAAAAGCCTTAGAAGCTGCTAAGTTAACAGCAGAAGATATCGATTGTATCATTGTTGCCACATTAACAGGCGATATGGCAATTCCATCTACAGCATGCTTAGTCCAAGCCAATTTAGGGGCTACAAAAGCAGCAGCCTTTGATTTATCTGCAGCTTGCTCAGGATATGTATACTCTTTGATTACAGCTAGTTCCTATATCAATGCAGGATTGTTTAAAAATGTGCTTGTAGTAGGTGTTGAAGTATTATCTCGTGTAGTAAACTGGGAAGATCGCAATACATGTGTTCTTTTCGGTGACGGTGCTGGAGCCGCTGTAGTATCTTCAGTAGAAGAAGGCTATGGTATGCTCGGTATGGATATGGGGGCTGACGGAAGTGGCGGAATGCATCTATGTATTCCATCTGGAGGTACGGCATTGCCACCGACCACAGAGCGTCGTGAAGAGGGGCTTACCTTCATTCATATGAATGGACAAGAAGTATATAAATTTGCTGTAAAAACAATGGGCAAAACTGTATTGAAAGCGCTAGAAATGGCAAATATGAAAGTGGAAGAATTAGATTTCTTCATTCCACATCAAGCGAATACTCGCATTATCAAATCTGCAGCAGATCGTTTGCATCTGACAGAAGATAAAGTATTTATTAATTTACCTAAGTATGGAAACACATCAGCAGCATCCATTGCGATTGCTTTAGATGAAGCAGTACGTGCAGGAAAATTGCAAAAAGGTGATAATCTTGCCGTTGCTGGATTTGGTGCAGGATTAACTTGGGCAAGTCTAGTAATGAAATGGTGCTAAGGAGGAAAAGATGATTAAGACTGATATTTGTGATTTGTTAGGGATAGAGTATCCCGTTCTTCAAGGTGGTATGGCTTGGTTAGGTACAGCTGAATTAGCAGCTGCTGTATCTGAAGCAGGTGGTTTGGGAATTATTGGTGCAGGACATATGCCTCCTGATGTATTCCGTGCAGAAATTCATAAATTAAAAGAACGCACAAGCAAGCCATATGGTTGTAACATTATGTTAATGTCTCCATTTGTGAATGAAGTTATGGAAGTTGCTTTAGAAGAACGCGTACCAGTCATCACAACTGGAGCAGGTAATCCATCTGCATGGGTACCAGCTTTCAAAGAAATCGGTACAAAAGTAATTCCTGTAGTAGCTTCTGTATTATTAGCGAAACGTTTACTTCGTGGCGGTATTGATGCAGTCATTGCAGAAGGTACTGAGTCTGGCGGTCACGTAGGAGATATTACAACTATGTGCTTAATCCCTCAAATCGTAGATGCTGTGGACGTACCTGTTATCGCAGCTGGTGGTATTGCAGATGGTCGCGGTATGGCAGCAGCCTTAGCATTGGGCGCTAGTGCAGTTCAAATGGGTTCTCGTTTCGTAGTATCTGAAGAATGTATTGCCCATGAAAACTATAAAGAAGCTGTATTGAAAGCAAAAGATCGTTCCACAGTGATGACAGGCTTGACAACAGGTCATCCAGTTCGTATCATTGAGAATTTATTAGCTCGTAAATATCAATCCCTTGAGTTCAGTGGCGCACCAAAAGAAGCTCTTGAAAATCTAGGTGCTGGTACACTTAGAAAAGCTGCCATTGAAGGGGAAACTAAAAACGGTTCCGTTATGATTGGACAAATTGCAGGTATGTTGACTGACATTAAACCTTGCGCAACAATCATTCAAGATATTGTTCGTGAAGCAGAAGAAGTAATGTTGAACTTAAAATCTGTTATCCGATAAGCAGGAGGAAACCTTATGAAAACAGCATTTGTATTCCCTGGTCAAGGGTCTCAAAAAGTGGGTATGTTGAAAGATTTGTACGAAGCGTATCCTATCGTAAGAGAGCGTTTTGCACAAGCAGATGAAGCATTGGGATATTCTATTTCACAATTATGTTTTGAAGGTCCAGATACGGAATTAGTAAAAACAGCAAACACACAACCTGCGATTTTAACAGCTAGTGTGGCATGCTATGAAATTTTAAAAGAAAAAGGCTTTACACCTGATATCGTAGGCGGTCATAGCCTTGGTGAATATAGTGCCTTAGTAGCAGCAGGTGTTCTTGATTTTAAAGATGCTGTATACGTAGTGCATAAACGTGGAGAATATATGCAAGAAGCTGTACCATTGGGTGAAGGCGCAATGGCTGCGATCTTAGCATTACCTCGTGAAGACGTAGTTCGCATCTGTGGAGAAGTGAACGATACTGTAGGCTCTGTGCAAGCTGTTAACTTCAACTGTCCAGGACAAATCGTGATTGCTGGTGCTACAAAAGCCGTAGAAGTAGCAGCTGAAAAAATGAAAGAAGCTGGTGCTAAACGTGCTGTTATGTTGCCAGTCAGTGCTCCTTTCCACAGTCGTTTAATGGAACCAGCAGCAAAACGTTTACAAGAAGAATTAGATAAAATCGAAGTGAAAGATGCACAAATTCCTGTTGTAGCGAATATTACAGGTGAAATTCTAAAAGATGGTGCTACTATTAAAAGCGCTTTAGTAAAACAAGCGGCAGCACCAGTCCTTTGGGAAGATTGTGTAGCTACAATGGTAGACTTTGGTGCTACAAGATTTGTAGAAGTAGGTCCTGGTAAAGTGTTAACAGGATTCACTAAAAAAATTAACAAAGCAATGGAATTAGCCAATGTTGAAGATGAAGCATCCTTAGCAGCAGCGATTGCATTCTTACAAGGAGAATAAAATGAATTTAACAGGTAAAGTAGCTTTAGTTACAGGTGCTTCCCGTGGTATCGGACAAGCCACTGCTATTGAATTAGCAAAAGCTGGAGCAGATGTAGTTGTAAACTTTATTGGTAATGAAGCAGTAGCACAAGAAACTGTTGAAAAAATTGAAGCATTGGGCCGTAAGGCTATCAAAATTAAAGCTAATGTAGGCGATGCAGACGATGTACAAGCCATGGTAGATGAAGCAATTGCGACATTTGGTCATATCGATATTCTTGTAAATAATGCAGGCATCACTCGTGACGGATTATTGATTCGCATGAAAGATTCCGATTGGGATGAAGTATTAAACATTAACTTAAAAGGTGTATACCTTGTGACTAAAGCAGTTGCTAAGCTTATGGTAAAACAACGTGCTGGTCGCATTATCAATATGACATCTGTATCTGGTGTTACTGGTAATGTGGGTCAGGCCAATTATGCCGCTGCTAAAGCAGGGGTAATTGGCTTTACCAAAACTTGTGCCAAAGAATTAGCAGCTCGTGGTATTACTGTAAATGCCGTAGCACCAGGATTTATTGAAACAGCAATGACAGATGTGTTACCTGAAAAAATTAAAGAAGGTATTGCAGCTACTGTGCCGTTTGGTCGCATGGGTCAACCGGAAGAAATTGCTAGTGTAGTAACGTTTTTAGCGTCTGACTTTGCAAGTTATATTACTGGCCAAGTTCTCAATGTAGACGGCGGAATGGTGATGTAAACGCAAGATTCTATACATAGACTACATGAAAGGAGGTGTACGTAATGAGCACATTTGACAAAGTAAAAGCTATTGTTGTTGAACAATTGGGCGTTGACGAATCTGAAGTGGCTATCGATTCCACTTTCATCGATGATTTGGGCGCTGACTCTCTTGACATCGTTGAATTGATCATGGCATTTGAAGAGGAATTCAATATTGAAATCCCTGATGATGTTGCTGAAAAAATCAAAACTGTAAAAGATACAGTTGATTACATCGATTCTACAAAATAAGTCTAAGCACTTATGCACCACAAAGGGGGCCTCGGCTCCCTGAGTGGATTTGCACATAGGAGGAATAATAGTGAAACTCCCTGAACTTAAAATAGGGAAATTGGTAGCCAAAGTACCGGTAATTCAAGGTGGAATGGCAATCCGATTGTCTACAGCTCGGTTGGCTGCAGCAGTTGCAAATGAAGGTGGTATCGGCCTGATTGCAGCATCTGGCATGCCTTTTGATGAATTACGATACGAAATACAATTAGCAAGAAAATTATCGCCTACGGGCATTATCGGTATAAATGCAATGGTAGCCGCTACAGAATTTTTAGGTCTTGTAAAAACGGCCATTGATGAGGGTATTGACCTCGTAGTAGCTGGCGCTGGATTTTCCAGAGATATGTTTGCCTTAGGTCGTGAATCTGGTACACCTATTGTACCAATCGTATCCACTCCTAAATTAGCTCGTATTTCTGAAGGATTAGGAGCCTCCGCTGTGATCGTGGAAGGTTGTGAAGCAGGTGGTCACTTAGGTACAGATCGCTCCTCTCGTGAATTAGTACCTGAAGTAGTGGCAGCTGTGAAAAATATTCCAGTCATCGGTGCTGGTGGGGTTCTTGATGGAGCAGATATTGTGGAGATGATTAAGCTCGGTGCTAGTGGAGTACAAATGGGAAGCCGTTTTGCTGCTAGTGTGGAGTGTAATGCCTCTGATGAATTGAAAAAAATGTACGTTCGTGCAGATGCTCCAGATGATATTGTCTTGATCCAAAGTCCAGTAGGACTTCCAGGACAAGCGTTGCGTAATAAGTTTGCAGAAACAGTATTAGACGGTACAGTACCGCCACCTACAGAGTGTCATCGATGCTTAAAGCATTGTTCTCACAAATTCTGTATTATTAAAGCCCTTTCACGTGCTCAACAAGGTGACGTGGAAACGGGATTAGTGTTCTCGGGTAATAATATGCGTAAAGTAGACTCCATATTACCTGTGAAAGAGATTTTTGCTCGCCTAGTTTCAGAGGCAGCAGCCATTGATTAAATGAGATTATAAAGAGGTGGAATAATGGAAAGACGTGTTGTTATTACTGGTTTAGGTGCTGTGACACCAGTGGGAATCGGTAAAGATGACTTTTACAATGCATTGCTACGTGGCGAATCTGGTATCGGTCCAATTACTCGATTTGATGCAAGTGATTATGCAACTCGTATTGCAGGTGAAATTAAAGATTTCGATCCAACACAATTTGGAATTGATAAAAAAGAAGCGCGCCGTATGGACCGCTCTGCAGCATTTGCCATTGCAGCGGCAGTGCTTGCGCAAAAAGATGCTGATTTAGATTTAGATAAAGAAGAAGCAGATCGTTGTGGTACTGTAGTTGGTACTGGTATTGGTGGTATTGATTCTATCCATGATGTATATGTGACTTTATTTGAAAAAGGTCCAGGTCGTGTAAGTCCATTTGCAGTACCTATGATGATTGCAAACATGGTATCTGGTCGTGTATCTATTCAATTAGGCTTAAAAGGACCAGTAGAAACTGTTGTTACAGCGTGTACTTCTGGTACAAATGCGATTGGTGAAGCATTCCGCATGATTGCACATGGTCAAGCAGACGTAATGTTTGCTGGTGGTACAGAGGCGGCAGTTTCTCCAGCAGCAGTAGCTGGTTTCGCATCTATGAAAGCTATGTCTACACGTAATGATGAACCTACAAAAGCATCTCGTCCATTTGCAGCTGATCGCGATGGATTCGTAATGGGCGAAGGTTCTGGTATCGTTGTATTAGAAGAATTAGAACATGCAAAAGCACGTGGTGCTCATATCTACGCAGAAGTAGTGGGATATGGTACAAATGGTGATGCATATCATATTTCTTCTCCAGCACCAGGTGGTACACAAGCTCGCAAATGCATGGAATTAGCATTGAATGATGCAGGTATCAAACCTGAAGAAGTTGATTATATTAATGCCCATGGTACATCTACATCCATCAATGATGCAAATGAAACATTGGCAATCAAACAATTATTTGGAGATCATGCTAGTAAATTAGCAGTAAACTCCACAAAATCTATGACAGGTCACTTATTAGGTGCTGCTGGTGCTATTGAAGCAATTGTTATGGCAATGGCTATTGAGACTGGCAAAGTGCATCCAACAATTAACCTTGATAATCCAGATCCAGAATTGGATTTAGATTATGTATCTGATGGAGCTCGTGATATGAAAGTTGATGTAGCTCTTTCCAACTCCTTCGGTTTTGGTGGACACAACGGAACTATCGTTGTTCGTCGTTACGAGGCGTAATTGTGAATGCTCCTAAAAGTAGCAAAGTAACTAGCAAGGCTCGTGAAGCATTACTTCACGAGCTTATTGCGAATTTACATTTGCCTTTACGCAATATAAGTACATTAAATCGTGCTTTGACACATTCTTCCTATGCGAATGAACATAAATTATCCCATGAATATCATAATGAACGATTAGAGTTTTTAGGGGATGCAGTGTTAGATCTTATTATAGGAGAATATTTATTTACTACATATCCAGAAATGACTGAGGGTGAACTGACTCGCTTAAAAGCTTGTACTGTATGTGAGGGCTCTTTAGCTGAATGTAGTCGCACTTTGGAATTAGGTGCCTACTTACGACTAGGTAGAGGAGAACGTCATTGCGGTGGAGCGGAACGAAACTCTATTTTAGCAGATACCTTTGAGGCTGTCTTAGGAGCTATCTATTTAGAGTGTGGGTACGAAGTAGGAAAACAGTTCGTTTTGAGTCATTTGCATGGATATCTCCAAATGGCACTTTCAGGAAAAGTAGGAAAAGATTTTAAAACATTGCTCCAAGAGTTGGTACAACAAAAAGGAGAATCTGTGATACGGTATCATGTCATTAATGAGGAAGGACCGGATCATAATAAGTTCTTTACTATGGAAGTAGTCATTGATGGAGTACCATCAGGAGTAGGTTCTGGACGAAATAAAAAAGTAGCAGCTCAAGCAGCTGCAAAAGAGGCTTATGAAAAGCTTATACAATAGTAAGGATTGAGGGGTGGGGAACCACTCCCTTTTTCTTTGATGAGGGTTATATATACGAAATATCTATAGTTAAGGGGGATCCTATGAGAAAAGTGAAAAAAGAGAAAACTAGACTACTTCCATTTTTTATTCCTCATATTGGGTGCCCTTATATTTGTGTATTTTGTAATCAACCACGTATATCTGGCCAACAAGAAATGGTATCGGTGGATACTATCCGTAGGTCTATTCGTGAGACAATCTCTGAACAAGGTCACAAAGGACAATGGGAAGTGGCATACTTTGGCGGTAGCTTTACGGCTATCCCACAAGAACTGCAAGATACCTTATTAGCACCAGCTAAAGAAGCCTTTCAGCAAGGAATCATCCAAGGAATACGATTATCTACGAGACCGGATGCCATAACAGTAGAACGATTGGCAGAGCTTTACGAGAGTGGTGTACGAACTGTTGAATTAGGTGTACAAACATTAGATGAGTCTATGCTAGTAGAAGCAAAACGGGGGCATACGGTAGCAGATGTTGAACAGGCGTGCAAGATGATACGTGACCAAAGGATAACCTTGGGCATACAATTGCTTCCAGGATTGCCCGGTGAAACTTGGACTACTTTGGTAAAAACGGCGGTGAAAGCCGGTCACTTACAGGCGAATTTGTGTCGAATTTATCCTGTGATTGTTATTGAAGATACAGAATTAGCTGACCGTGTTCGTCAAGGTAGTTATGTACCGTTAACAATAGAACAAGCAGTGGTATATAGTGCCTTTTTAAAAGCTTATTTAGAACGTAAAGGTACACAGGTAATACGTGTAGGGTTACAAAGTACAGAAGATTTTGATGCTGGCCGTGGTATTGTAGGAGGTCCCTACGCTCCTGCCTTTGGAGAATTAGTTGTCAATTATGAATGGCGTCAGCAGATACAGCAAACAGTAGAAGAACACCTAGAGGTGTTTGGTGTGATTCATAAGGTTACATTGGAATACCCAAGACCTTTCACATCAAAGGTACGTGGATTGAAGAATAGAAATATAGATTACTTTAGACAGGAATATGAGCAGATAGAATGGGCTTGGAAAGAAAAAGTAGAAGATAACAATACTGGAATCGTACATGTCATGATAGATGATATATTATATAGCTTGGTTCTATAATGGGACTCCTACAGTTATATAACTGTGGGTTGTACCATGTTTTTTATTGATAGTATGTGATAAAGTGTGGAACATAGGTATAAGTATAAAGTATAGAATGAAAACTATAGACATTGTATAATTTTAGAAGATACCTATTGATAGATAGAAAGGAAGCAGTCATGCAATTATTGCGATTAGAAATGAAAGGATTTAAATCCTTTGCTGATAAAACTGTAGTGTCTTTTTCTCCAGGCATGACTGGGATTGTAGGTCCTAATGGTAGTGGTAAAAGCAATATTACTGATGCGATCCGCTGGGTATTAGGGGAATCAAATGTACGTCATTTGCGTGGACAAAAAGCAGAAGATATTATTTTTTCTGGCACAGAAGCTCGCCGTCCACATAATACAGCAGAGGTAAATTTAATTTTTGATAACAGTGATGGTACGTTAGGTAAGGAATTGGCTGAAGTAGTTATCACACGCCGTATGTATCGTAATGGTGAAAGTGAGTTCCAAATCAATAAGAGAAATTGCCGGTTAAAAGATATTCATTTATTATTAGCGGATACAGGATTGGGTAAAGATTCTATGGCCATTATTGGACAAAATCGTATCGATGCTATTTTGAATAGTAAACCAGAAGAACGGCGCTTAATCTTTGAAGATGTGGCAGGTATTTCTCGCTTTAAAATGAATAAAGAAGATGCTATTCGACGTATCAATAGTACAGATCGTAATATGGAACGCTTAGATGATGTAATGAGTACTCTTGGAGACCAATTAGTGGAATTAGAAGCAAAAGCTAATGTGACACGTGAGTATAATGCATTATCACAAGAGAAACGTAGCTATGATGGAGCTATTGCGTTTCATGACTATAAAACGGCAGATCGTTTATTTACACGACAAGAAAATGAAAATTTATCCTATCTTCGTGAGCAAGAAGAATTAGAAACTACTTTGGATACGATCCAAGAGTCCTATAAGACTACACAAAATGAATTGCAATCCTTTCGTGAAACTCAACAAAGTATGGAAGATGAATATGCTACTTTACAAGGAAAATTAGGGGAACTAACAGGACAGATCGAAGTGGCACGCCTAAAAGAAGCTAATATGGTGGCAGAGTTAAAAGATGGGGAAGCACAGTTAGCAGGTTGGAAGAAGGAAATTAAGGAAAAAGAGCAACAGTATGAGCGAGATTTAGCGTCCTTGAAAGATCGAGAAAGCAAACTAACATCCATAGGACAAGAGGTGAAACAGGCTGAATCTAATTTACAAAATGCTCGAAACTCTTTGGGGAAAGTAAAGACTGATTTAGACGGTATGCGTGTTGCAGAGCAACAGGCTCATGAGCGTCATATTAGTGTGGTTCGTGAATTGGAAGAAGCTCGTCATCAACTAGCAAGAACGGAAGAGCTAGAAACACAAAAGAAAGATGATGCGCAACGTTTACAAGCCACCTTACAAGATTTAGAACAATCTTTATCACAGTCAAAAACACAGTTAGAGATGCAGCAACAGGCTGTTGATGAAGCACAAGCAGGACTGCAAAGAGCACGTCAATCTTTACAACAGTTAGAAGATGCACGTCGACAAAACAATCAGGAATTAATAGAAATACAACGAACGTTACAATCTAAAGAAGGTCGGTTAGAACTGTTGCATAGCTGGGAAGAACTACACGAAGGATATTTGGAAGGAACAAAGCATGTGTTACAAGCAAAAGAAACTTGGTCTTCTCATATTCGTGGAGCTATTGGTGATGTATTTACAGTAGAAGAAAAATTCTTAGTGGCCATTGAAACTGCATTAGGTGGAGCTGTCCATCAGGTGATTACGGACACTGCAAAGATTGCTTCTGAAGCAGTACAATACTTAAAGCGCACACAAGGTGGTCGTGTTACGTTCTTACCGATGGACATGGTAAAAGGAAAACGTTTAGAACATAAAGCGTTACAATCTTCTTATGTATTAGGACTTGGTGTAGACTGTATTCAGTTTGATACTCAATATACAGGCGTGTTTAACCAGCTATTAGGGCGTACGCTTATTGTAGACACATTGGACCATGGATTAGCATTGCAAAAAGAATACCATCAACAATTGCGAATTGTTACCTTAACGGGGGAGCAGTTACAACCAGGTGGTGCTCTAACAGGTGGTGCTACGAAACGGAAGAAAGTATCTATCTTATCTCGTAAAGAAGAGCAAGACACATTACAGCAAGATATTCATATATTACGTGACAAAGCACAGGATTTGAAACAGTCTTTACAAGGATTAGACAAAGAAATTGAAACTTTGACACAGGATGGTAAGGAATTACGCCAAACCTATGAACAAGAGGAACTGCAGTTGCGTAGTATACAGCAAGAGCAACAACGATTTCAAGGTGAGCATGTAAACTTAAGTGGAATGGTGCAGACCTATGATGAGGAACTACAAAATACTACAGAAAAGCAAAATACCTTAGGAGAAAAAATAAAAAGACTAGCAGATGAGCTTTCACAGTTGGAGAATCGAGAAGGACATCAAGAGCAAGTCATAACATTGGTCTCTCAAGAGCAAACTTTACAAGAACAAGAGCGTGAGCAAACTGAAATTTTACAAGGAGTACGCTTACGTTGGGAGCAAGCTAGATTGTTGTTAGAACAAAGCAAAAAAGAAGCTGCTCAATTAGAACAATATATTAAAGATAAGAGAGTGGAAATTACAAGCTTAGATGGAAGATTAACTCAATTAGGTGAAGATGTCACACGCTTAGGTGGTGGACCTGTTTTAACGTTAGAATCAGAAAAACAAGCTATAGAAAAACGAGTAGCAACCATTGGTGAATCTAGAAAAGATGGTCAAGATAAAGTACGTGCTTGGGAATTGCAATTAGAGACATTGCAAGATGAACGGAATCAAAAAGAACAACGCCAACGAATTGTGCAGAAAAAACTGGTGGATCTACAAGAAGGATTAACAAAATATCAATTACAAGGCGAACAAGCATTGGAACAATTAGGTGCTTTAGGGTATACTAAACAAGAGGCACAGAATATACACTTAGGTGGTTCCGTAAATGAGTGGAAGCAACAACAGGTGAACTTGGCAAGACAAATTGAAAACTTAGGCGCTATCAATCCTAATGCTATTGCAGAATATGAAGAAGCGGAAGAAAAATTAGCATTCTATCATGCACAAAAGGAGGATTTGGTGATAGCCAAAGAACAATTAGAAGGGGTCATCGCTGAAATTGATGGGGCTATGTCTGAACAGTTGCAAGATGTACTTACTGTAATTCGTGAGAAATTCCAACACGTATTCTCTCAATTGTTTGGGGGAGGTTCTGCGCAAATTGTAGTATCCAACCCGGAATCCATTTTAGAAAGTGGCATTGATTTTTATATCCAACCACCAGGAAAGAAGCGCCAACAATTAAGCTTGTTATCTGGTGGGGAACGAGCATTAACGGTCATAGCCTTGCTCTTTGCACTATTGGATTATCGACCTGCTCCATTCTGTGTGCTTGACGAAGTAGACGCTGCGTTAGATGATGCGAATGTGGAACGATTTAGTCACTATTTGCATAATTTAGGGGATGCTACACAATTTATCGTGGTAACCCATCGTAAGCGGACCATGGAATCAGCCCATGTCTTACAAGGGGTGACTATGGTGGAACGAGGTGTGTCACGTCTATTAACAGTAGCCTTTGACGAAGTAAAGGAGAACAGCGATTATGGCATTTAGTTTTTTTGACCGTGTGAAAGCGGGTTTGGAAAAGACAAAAAATAATTTTGTAAAAAAAGTAGAAACCATCGTTATCGGATATGCTGAAATCGATGATGATTTCTTAGATGATTTAGAAGCTACCATGTTGACTGGCGATTTAGGTCCTAAAATAACGACGTATTTGATGAAAGAAATCCGCCGTGGTGTTACGGAAGGGATTATCAACAATACTAGTGAAGTGATGCCTTTTATGGAAGAGCGTATTACAGAAATATTAGGAGCTCAAGAGGAAGTGTTGGAGCTTCATAAACCAGAAGTCATCTTGGTAGTGGGTGTGAATGGTGTTGGTAAAACAACAACCATTGCGAAGTTAGCCCATTATTATGCAGAACAAGGTAAAAAGGTCATCATTGCTGCAGGGGATACATTTCGTGCCGCAGCATCGGAACAATTATCCATTTGGGCAGACCGAGTGGGCGTATCTATTGTAAAACATAAAGAAGGTGCAGACCCGGCAGCAGTGGTATTTGATGCCTGTGCGTCTGCCATTGCTAAAGAAGCGGACTTAGTGATTGTAGATACAGCAGGGCGTTTGCATACCAAAGTCAACCTTATGGAAGAATTGAAAAAAATTGGCCGTGTAGCGGATAAACAAATCCCAGGGGCACCGCATCAAACCTTATTAGTGCTAGATGGTACGACAGGTCAAAATGCAGTGAGCCAAGCAAAATTATTTGGCGAAGCAGTGCCTGTAACAGGCATTGTGGTGACAAAATTAGATGGCACCGCAAAAGGTGGTGTAGTTATCTCTATCAAAGAAGAGTTAGGCGTTCCTGTACGTTGGATTGGTGTAGGCGAGCAAATGGATGATTTGCGACCTTTCAATGCAAAAGAATTTGCTAATGCCCTTTTTGACAAAGGAGAACAATAGGCCATGACCAGACAACAATTATATGACTATGTGGTGGACCAAAATGAGATGAATGGCTATGGCATCGATAGGGACAGTATTGAATGCGCCGTAGATATTATGGAATTTGTAGGCGGTGATTTATACAGACCCCTTACAAGGTTGCTTTTGAGCAATTGGAAGGAAATTGCTAGCCGTATTGAAAGCTACACCGATGAGCAATGGAATTTTGTCCATCGTATTGCTGAGAACATGAAGCACTCTTTAGAGCATGATCATGGTGATGAAAGCCATCATTTATCGGATCATGGGATTGCTATCTTTATCGAAATGCTAGAAGGGGATGACACAGCCACACAAACCTTGCAAGGAGATACACCAATTACAGAAGAAGAATTGCGACGTATCCGTGGCAAGGGATAGATATCTAGCGCCTATTGATAGGGCTAATGCTAATAGCACTTAGTCTGTAGTAAAGGTACTGTAGGGCTCGGATATACATACTATTACAATACTATAGTAGACAGTGAGAGAAAAGTTGGATCTTAGATTCAGCTTTTCTTTTTATATATAGTGTAGGTTTGTAGTGTAAGTAACCATGTGACAGGAAATGATATTACTAGTTGTAGATGTGAATCTATTCCATGAGTGAAGTATAATAGTTGTAATGGATTTGTATCGAACATACAGTACAATAATATGGACATACATGGTATAATATAGAAGTTACTAGATATAGAATTGACAGTGAACTTTCACGTTAACAGATATAGAAGATATAAGGAGGGACTATGAGCGGATTGCATCATTTTCCTGAAGAAGGCATCCCCTTTCAAGTAGAGGCGCCGTACTCCCCCATGGGAGACCAACCAAAGGCTATCGAGTCCTTGGCAGACGGTATTGAACGAGGGGAGTGGGCACAAGTATTACTAGGTGCTACGGGCACGGGAAAAACATATACTATGGCAAAGCTCATCGAGGCTGTGCAAAAGCCGACCTTGATCATTGCTCACAATAAAACATTAGCGGCTCAACTGGCTAGCGAGTTTAAAAGCTTTTTCCCTAAGAATGCAGTGGAATATTTCGTGTCCTACTACGATTATTACCAACCAGAGGCGTACATTGCCTCTACCGATACATATATTGAAAAAGATGCGTCCATCAATGAAGAAATCGATAAGTTGCGCCACTCGGCGACAATGAACTTATTTGAACGGAAAGATGTAATCATCGTCGCCTCTGTTAGCTGTATTTATGGGTTAGGGGACCCAGAAGATTATAGTACACTCTGCGTATCCTTGCGACAAGGTCAGGAATATAGTCGTGACGACATTCTTCGTAAATTGGTATCTATTCAATATACTCGAAATGACATGAACTTTGTGCGGGGTACCTTTCGAGTACAAGGGGATACATTGGAAATTTTTCCAGCCGGTACTAGTGAAAGAGCCATTCGAGTAGAAATGTTCGGCGATGAAATCGATCGCTTAGTGGAAATTGATGTGCTTACAGGGGATGTTATTGTAGAGCGTAAACACGTGGCCATCTATCCAGCCTCTCACTATGTAACGACGAAAGAAAAGTTAGATCTTGCCATCGGTCGCATCGAAGCGGAGTTGGCTGAGCGCTTGGCATATTTTAATGAAAACGGTCGTCTCTTAGAAGCACAACGATTGGAGCAACGAACACGATATGACATTGAAATGATGCAGGAAATGGGCTATTGCTCGGGGATTGAAAATTACTCACGTCTGTTGTCTAACCGTCAACCAGGGGAAGCGCCGATGACTCTTATCGACTATTTTACCGATGATTTCTTGATCATCATTGATGAATCTCACGTGACATTGCCACAAATTCGTGCTATGTATAATGGTGACCAGGCGCGGAAACATAATCTAATCGATTACGGATTCCGTTTGCCGTCGGCAGCAGATAATCGGCCCTTAAAATTCGAAGAGTTCGTGGAGCGTATCAACCAAATCGTCTATGTATCCGCTACGCCAGGTCCTTATGAAATGGAAGTACAAACCAATGTGGCAGAACAGATTATTCGCCCTACGGGCTTATTAGATCCTATCATCGAGATTCGGCCTATTAAAGGACAAATGGATGATTTACTAGGGGAAATCAAAGACCGAGCGAAGTCGGATGAACGGGTATTGGTTACTACATTGACGAAAAAAATGGCAGAAGACTTAACGAATTACCTGAAAGAAATGGGCATTCGTGTGCGCTATTTGCACTCTGATATCGCTACCATTGAGCGTGCCGATATTATCCGTGATTTACGGGCCGGTGTTTTTGATGTTCTCGTAGGGATCAACTTATTGCGAGAAGGCTTAGACATGCCAGAAGTGTCCTTAGTGGCTATCCTAGATGCAGATAAGGAAGGTTTCTTGCGCAGTGATACATCCTTGATTCAGACCATAGGCCGTGCGGCTCGTAATGAAAAAGGGAAAGTTATTATGTATGCAGACCGCATCACGGGTTCTATGCAACGAGCTATAGATGAAACCGAACGCCGTCGTGCCTTGCAAGAGTCGTACAACACAGAACATGGCATCACACCTCGTACGGTGCGCAAGGAAGTGAAAGACTTAATCGAATTGACTAAAGTAGAAGGCGAAGCTGCTGCACCTAAGAAAGGTCGCAAGCCTAAAGCAGAGAGTCCTGTGGTATATGATACTACAGCACCGACAGAAGTAGTGGCAGAAACGGTTGAGCCACTTTCACCGAAATCGCAATACGAAACGAAAGAAGAGGTGTTCAATGCCATTGAAGAGACCACACGCCTCATGAAAGCAGCGGCGAAACAATTAGAATTTGAACGAGCTGCGGAGTTGCGTGATGAATTAGGTCGATTGCGCCAATTGTGGTCAGATATGAACGAAGAATAGGAGATATTTTGAAGAATCAATTAATTATAAAAGGAGCCCGTCAACATAATTTGAAAAATATTGACGTGGCTCTACCAAGAAATCAATTCATCGTATTAACAGGCTTAAGTGGGTCCGGTAAGTCATCCCTAGCCTTTGATACGATTTATGCAGAAGGGCAACGCAGATATGTAGAGTCCTTGTCTGCTTATGCTCGTCAGTTCTTAGGGCAAATGGATAAACCTGATGTGGATTACATTGAAGGGCTTTCACCGGCTATATCTATCGACCAAAAGACAACGAGCCGCAACCCTCGTTCTACGGTGGGAACGGTGACAGAAATTTATGACTATTTGCGATTATTATTTGCCCGTATCGGTCGTGCGTACTGCCCTACTTGTGGAGAAGAGATTGCCCAACAGACGATTGAGCAAATTACAGATTTGGTTATGAAATTGCCAGAACGCACTAAAATTATGGTCATGGCTCCCGTGGTACGAGGGAAAAAAGGACGCCATGAAAAAGTGTTGGAACAAATTCGTAAAAATGGCTTTGCTCGTGTTCGCATCAATGGAGAAATCCATACCTTTGATGATGAAATTTCCTTAGATAAAAATAAAAAACATACCATTGAAATCGTCGTGGACCGTCTTGTTATAAAAGAAGGATTAGAAAGTCGTTTGACGGACTCTTTAGAAACGGCTATACATCATGGAGAAGGTTTTGTCATTATCCAAGAGGTAGATGGTCCAGCTCACCAATTTAGTGTTCATTTTACATGTCCGAATGGCCATATTTCTTTGCCGGAAATTGAACCTCGTATGTTTTCTTTCAACAGTCCATTTGGTGCCTGTCCATCCTGTTTGGGTCTAGGTAGCACTATGGAGGTAGATGAGGATCGAGTGATTCCTGATCCGACCGTATCCTTTGCAGATGGTGCCGTAGCGCCTTTGAGCTCCAATCCCAATGCGTGGTTCATGCGCCAATTAGAGGGATTGTTGAAAGTTCATGGCTATACATTAGATGCTAATTTTGCAGAACTTCCAGCAGGGTTACAAAAAGAAGTGATGTACGGTAGTACTGAGAAAGTGACCTTCGACTATGAAAACATGCGTAGCGAGGTGAAAACATTCCATACCGAATATGAAGGTATATTGCCAATGGTAAAACGTCGTCATGCAGAGGCTACGACAGATAGTATGCGTGAAGAGTTTGAATCCTATATGTCTATTAAGCCATGTACAGCTTGTAAGGGCGCACGTTTGAAACCGGAATCCCTTGCCATCCGTGTGGGTGAAAAAAATATAGATCAAGTGACACAGCTCACGATTAGTGAAGCGGTAGACTACTTTGGTAATCTACATTTGACGGAACGAGAGGCTTTCATTGGTGCTCAAATTTTGAAAGAAATCAATGCTCGCTTAGGATTCCTGAATAATGTAGGCTTAGATTATTTGACGATGAATCGCAGTGCGGGCACCTTATCTGGTGGGGAAGCACAGCGCATTCGATTGGCTACACAAATTGGTTCGGGCCTCGTTGGGGTTTTATACATTCTAGATGAACCGTCCATTGGTCTACATCAGCGTGATAATGATCGGTTAATTGAAACACTAAAAGGCTTGCGTGATTTAGGCAATACCTTACTCGTCGTAGAACATGATGAGGATACAATGTTAGCGGCGGATTATTTGGTGGATATTGGACCTGCGGCTGGTGAACATGGTGGTCAAATCGTGGCGCAAGGAACAGTACCAGAGGTGATGGCTGTGAAAGAGTCTATTACTGGTCAGTACTTAAGTGGTCAAAAGTACATTCCATTACCAAAAGAACGGAGAAAACCTACGAAAGCCTGCTTAGAAATCCGTGGTGCTAAAGAGAATAATTTGAAACAAGTGAATGTGAAGTTCCCTATCGGATTGTTCACTGTTGTGACAGGTGTCAGTGGATCTGGTAAATCCACATTAATTAATGAGATTTTATATAAAGGTGTAGCCAATACACTCTACAAAAGTCATCATAAGGTAGGAGCTCATAAAGAAATTCGTGGCTTAGAGTACGTGGATAAAATCATTAATATTGACCAAAGTCCAATCGGGCGCACACCACGTTCAAATCCTGCTACTTACACAGGGGTCTTCGATGCCATCCGTGAGTTGTACAGTCAAACTAATGAAGCAAAGATTCGTGGCTATAAAGCAGGGAGATTTAGCTTTAACGTCAAAGGAGGTCGCTGTGAGGCGTGCCGTGGGGATGGTATCATTAAAATTGAAATGCATTTCTTGCCAGATGTATATGTACCGTGTGAAGTATGTAAAGGGGCACGTTACAATCGAGAGACCATGGAAGTGAAATACAAAGGGAAAAGCATTGCCGATGTATTGGACATGGTCGTTGATGAAGCGGTAGAGTTCTTTAGTGCGATCCCAAAAATTCACCGCAAATTGGTAACTTTGCAAGAAGTGGGTTTAGGCTATATTCGCTTAGGCCAAGCGGCGACTACCTTATCTGGTGGGGAAGCGCAGCGAGTGAAATTAGCTACTGAACTGGCTCGTCGTAGTACAGGGAAAACCTTATATATCCTAGATGAGCCAACTACAGGGCTTCATGTGGAAGATATCCGTAAATTGCTAGAGGTGTTACAAAAACTTACCGATGGCGGCGATACAGTAGTGGTCATCGAGCATAATTTAGATGTCATCAAAACAGCAGACCATATTATTGACTTAGGTCCCGAAGGTGGTTTCCGTGGTGGTACGATTGTGGGCACTGGCACACCTGAGGAGATTGCCGCGTTACCTGAAAGTTACACTGGAAAATTCTTAGGTCCAGTATTGGAGAAAACTAGAACCTATATGGAAGAACATCCGTTGCTCACTGAGGACAGACTATGAATCCTATTGACAGACAATTACAAGCAGAAGAAGTGAACTTTCAGCCGTCTCGTCAACAAGATATGATGATGGGAGATGCGGAACAGCAAGCGTATATTCTGGAAAAGGTCAGTCATCTGCCGACCACACCGGGGGTATATTTGTGGCGTGACAAGTACCAGCGTATCATCTATGTAGGGAAGGCCATCAACCTGCGCAATCGAGTGCGCTCCTATGTGCAACAAGATGTGAATCGTTCTGTGAAAGTGGCCGCTATGATGCGCCGTGCTTGGGATGTGGAAACGATCCAAACGAAAACAGAAATGGAAGCACTTATCCTTGAGGCGACCTTAATCAAGGAACATCATCCGAAATACAATATTATGCTTCGAGATGACAAGACATATCCTTACGTGAAAGTCACTGTGCAAGAGGACTTTCCACGCCTCTTTATGACGCGTCGTTTGGAACGTGATGGTGCGAAGTATTTCGGTCCTTTCACAGATGTGACAGCAGTGCATCATGTGCTACGCATTTTGCGGTCCTATTATCCATTGCGCACTTGTAAAAGTATGAAAGTAGAACGACCTTGTTTGCAATATCATATGCACTATTGTGAAGGGCCTTGTATGAAGTATGTAACGGTAGAGGCCTATCGTAAATACATCGATGATATTGTAGCCCTCTTTGAAGGGAAACAAGTGAAAGTGATCCAAGAGATTACGTCCAAGATGGAGCAAGCTTCAGAAGACTTGGAGTTTGAACTAGCGGCCAAGTATCGTGATGATTTATTAAGTATCCAAAAGGTACAAGAAAAGCAACGCATGGTCACACAACGAGGTGATATGGATGTACTAGGCATGGCCATCGATGGTCCTATGGCGTGTATTCAACTGTTTTTTATTCGCAGTGGACGCTTATTGGGACGAGAAAATTACTTTGTTCAACATGAAGGAGATAGTCCAGAGCTTGTGATGACAGAGTTCATTAAACAGTATTATGGAGGTTCTACATTCATTCCTAAAGAATTGCTATTGCCTATGGATAGTGTGGACCGTGAACTGTTTAGCGAATGGTTCACCTCTATGAAAGGGCAACAAGTAGAAGTATCTGTGCCACAACGAGGCTATAAAAAAGACCTCATCAAGATGGCAGAGGAAAATGCGCAGAATTTCTTGGCAGAACGCCGTCGCCAGTGGCAATACACTCTCGATAAGTCCGGTGGTACTGTTAAAAAATTAGCGGAAGTGCTAGACTTACCACGATTGCCAGAGCGCATGGAATGTTACGATATTTCCCATATGCAGGGGGCAGAAACGGTGGCATCCATGGTCGTCTTTGAAGGTGGAAAGCCAGCGAAACGAGAGTATCGCCGATTCAAGCTGAAAACAGTACAAGGGAAGCCAGACGATTTTGCATCTATGGCAGAAATTATGGAACGTCGCTATGGCAACGAAAAGGATTGGCCCATGCCAGATTTGATTATCATTGATGGTGGTAAAGGGCAGCTAAATGCAGCCTTACCGGTGATCCGCGCTATGGGTGTGACTGATGTCCCAGTCATATCTTTGGCGAAGCGAATCGAAGAAGTATTCGTAGAAGGAGAATCGGAAAGTATTATTCTAGAACACCATACGCCAGAATTACAGCTACTACAACAAATTCGCGATGAAGCGCATCGATTTGCCATCACTTACCATCGTAGATTACGTGGAAAGCGGAATTTAGAATCTGTTTTAGATCATGTAGAGGGCATAGGACCAAAACGAAGAAAAGCGCTGTATAAGCACTTTGGGAATTTAGATGCTATGCGAGTGGCGGAGTTACACGAACTGGAGAACGTTGAGGGAATGAACAAAAAAGCGGCGCTTGCTGTGTATGAGTTCTTTCGGCGGAATTTACGCTAGGGGAAACGAGCAACACATTCCTCCACAAACTGATCCTACGGTAGGTTTGCTCCGGAATATGTTGCTCGTTTTTGGCATAGATTAATTTTGATCCCTTATGAAAAGAACTCATCCACAGGTGGGGCGCCGAGAATGGATTGTCTATTTTCTAAAAAATATCTTTTGTAAGATAACGTTTTGTATATTTTATGCTATAATGAAAATATAGAAGGATCATCAACGTGAGTTGGGCTCGTCTCTTCCTAATTATAGGAGGAGGTGGTACTATGACAAAGTTTGAAAAAATCTATTTAATGATTTTAATTTTAGACTTACTAGTACAAATCATTGATTTGTTCAAATAATTAATGAAAAAGCCTAACGCAAAGAGGTTGGCAGACCTCAACACGTTAGGCTAAATTCATTTCCAATACTTTTGAGATGAGCCTAACGCCTTCGACACGTTGGTGGCCCTTCTTTTTGTTACGTATAGTATACCACATTTTGTGGAAAAGATAAAGGTGTGACGGTTGGTCACACCTTTTTTGTGGCTCTATAATAAATGTTGGGGCTACTCATATAAGAGTAGTCGCCAACATTCTTTTTTTGCAATAAAATAGACATATA
>OBVV01000069.1_pt1 | contig 55926 bp, 50 predicted proteins | sample 1476221 | NCBI WGS metagenome assembly OBVV01 (sample SAMEA2580029, study PRJEB22360) | human gut metagenome | biome: human gut; feature: human-associated habitat; material: faeces | place: Denmark | collected 2008/2010 | reverse complement strand
TCCAATTGATCGCTCCATTTGCGCCTCACTTGGCAGAAGAACTCTGGCAAACAGTCGCAGCAACAGGCGAGTCTATCTCTTATGTGGCTTGGCCAACATGGGACGAAAGCAAATTGGTTGAAGACGAAATTGAAATCGTCGTTCAAATCAAAGGAAAAGTCCGTGCTAAACTCATGGTCGCGAAAGATCTTTCACGCGAAGAATTGCAAGAAGTCGCTCTAGCTGACGAAAAAGTCAAAGCAGAAATCGATGGCAAGGACATCGTGAAAGTGATTAGTGTCCCTAATAAACTTGTTAATATCGTTGTTAAATAAAAATAAATCCTTCAGAGTTCAACTCTGGAGGATTTTTTGTATTGCTATATGCTATAATAGTCCCAACTAAGATAAAAACACAGTTCTGGTTGGTAGTCCAGACGTAGGCAAGCCTATCAGTAACCTTCCTCCTTGGTTGTCCATTCTTAGGGATAGATTTAAGGAGGTGCTGTCGTGGAAACAATTTCAATTGGATTGACAGTTTATTTTGAAGATGGATTTTGGCATGGTTTGTTCGAACAAGTGTATCGAGAAACTTATCAAGTTTGTCGTGTGACATTTGGTCAGGAGCCAAAAGATGATGAAATTCTAGAGATGTTACAGACTCAGTTTACTCAATTATCTTTTAGTCCAGAAGCTACAGTTAAGCAACATGTAAAAATCAAGAATCCTAAACGATTACAGCGAATGGTGAGGAAACAAGTAAAGCAAAAAGTTTCTTCCAAGTCGAAAGAACTATTGCAGTTGCAGTATGAGGAAAGGAAAAAGATTTCAAAACATCAATCTAGTGTCCAAAAGCAATTGCTCAAACAAGAGAAATTCGAACGCAAACAGCAAAAACGAAGAGACAAGCATAAAGGACATTAACCCTTATCTCTTTCATAAAAAAAGCTTCGGTAGGAAGAACCCTACCGAGGCTTTTTAACATGTCGAAAACGATTGTTGAATATCTGGATGATGTTCCCAATCAGCTCGATCGTAGCTGCCTGTAATGGTGTGTTCCTCTGAAAAGAGCAGAACCCGTTCCACAATTGGAGCGATTTGGTCGAAATGGTGGGAGGAAATCACAATTGTTTTTCCTGCTGTTTTGAGATCTTGGAGTAAGGCAACAATCAGCTTTTGGTATTTGGGGGAGAGGCCGTTAAAGGGCTCATCAAATAGCAAGAGACTAGGATTCATAGTGAGGACACTGGCGATAGCGACTAGCTTCTTCTCCCCTCCGGAGAGATGGTAGGGAATGCGATCTCTCAGGTGTTCAATCTCTAAAAGAGCGAGTGTATCATTGACGCGTTGGTCGATTTCAACTGCAGCTAAGCCGAGTTGACGTGGGCCAAAAGCGAGTTCATCATAGACGCTTGTGTTGAAGAGTTGCGTATCGCTATTTTGAAAAATGAGTCCCACCTGTTGAAACAGCTGACCAGCACGATGGGGATCTTTTAAGAAAGGACCATCAATCGTCCAATCCTTAAAGTGGTATTGACCAGAAGACAGGGGTAAAAGTCCAACCAGAATTTTGAAAAGTGTGGATTTTCCCGCTCCGTTTGGTCCCATCAAAGCGATCGTTTCTCTTTGCTTGATCTGTAGTTGGATATCGTGGATTCCAATCTCATCGGTGTAGTGGTAATTTCCATCTTGAATGGTAATCATAGGCTATCCTTTCTAACGGAGTAGAGTCGTGACGGTAATAAGGAAGACTAATTCCAGTAGTAAAAGGCCATCTTCTTTTTTCCAACAGAAGGGCTCTTTTTGTTTCCTGTCCATGCCATATCCTCTCAGCAACATGGCCTCGTAGACCTCTTTGGTATGGTTCTTTGTTGAGAGGTACAAGAGACCCAGCAGAGAGCCAAAAAGATGGAGGCTCACTTTTTGACCAACCGTCCGAAGTTGCACACACTCGATTTGTTGGTGAAGATGTTTCCCTAAAATATAACTATATTTTAGGGAAATATCAATGGTCTGGACAAAGGTCTTTGGGACATGCAACTGCCTTAGGGCCTCCACCAGTTGGATGCTTGTGGTAGTGGCTAAAAAGAGAGAAATATTGAGGACAATGATCCCTGCACGCAACAAAAAGAGTCCACCGTTTTGAAATCCTTGAAATAAGATACTCGGTAAAATCACAATGGTAGAGAAAAGAAGGACCTTGACGAGGACCTTAAACAGGTGAAGAAGGGCTTCTCCTGGAAGCATGGCAATGTGAAGTAGTAAGAGGATACCGAGGATCCAGAGCTGGATCGTATGGTGGGCTGTTGTAATGAGAATGGCTAGGGTTAAAAAGTAAACAAGCCGCATCCAAGAGGAAGTTTTGGCCTTGAATGCGGGCGTCGTTTGTTTCATTTTGCCAAGAAAATGGCGCAATGTGTGAAGGTTCATTTGTAAATAGTGATGGCTTTTGGATGCTTCTAGAGTCACTTGCTCTTGAAGGAGCCAGTCAGGAAGTTTACGCATGAGAAGTTTTTGCTCCGTTTATTGATCGAATCATTTTGCTAATGATATAGAAAATAAGAACAGCTGTAATGGCTGATAGGATATAGCCAATCGCAATTTTAGTTCCAGGAATGGTGTAATCACTGAACAAGGCTTCAAAAGAAAATCCATTTTTGATACCAGCTGGGACCTTCCCTTTGAGCAAGGATCCTAATTCTTCAGAAGACCATTCTCCAAAAGCCGTTCCTTCTGCTAGGAGACCGAGAGGGCTCAAAACGATCAGACCCAAGAGAACCCAGCGGATTTTTTTGACAAATGAAGTCGTATTTTTGGTACTTGGTGTATACAATTCAGATGGGGCCACTTGTTTGACAAAGTGGTAAATCGCATAGGTGAAGAAGGCTTCGACCCAGCCGGCGACCACAAGGTGGGCAGCCATCATGGCAGGAATCGTGACTTCTAATCCATAAGGGTTGTAGAGGGGTTGTCCAGCTTCAGATGCAATCAAGGGTTGCAAACCAAGTTCAATCCCTGTTAAGAGAGCTGCGGCGTTGATGGCGACATAGGAACCTACGATCACTCCAAGAGATTCATGATGGTGTTTGCGGAACCAACTGTAAATCCCATAGCCGATAAAAGGCATGGCAACAGCCATATTGAAGATATTGGCTCCAAGGGCTAGGATTCCTCCATCTCCAAATAAGAAGGCCTGGAGGATCAAGGCGACAGATAAGGCAAGGGAAGCTGCATAGGGACCAATCAGGATAGCCAGAAGGGCACCACCGACAGCGTGTGCCGTTGTCCCCCCTGGAACTGGGACATTAAACATCATTAACAAGAAGGATAAAGAGGCTGCGACGCCAAGCATAGGGGCCAACTCTTTATTTTCCTTTAATTGAACTTTGACTTTGGCAATGGATAGGCCAATCGCAGGGGCAGCCGCTACAGCTAAGAGGGCACAACTTGCAGGACTCAAATAATTATCAGGGATATGCATCACAAATACTCCGATCTTTCTATCATACAGTTAACAGATTACCACATCGTAAAACCAAGTGTCGTTACAAAAGGAGTTTAACATTTGTTACTATTATAGCGAATTTTTGACCGTATTCCAAAGAAGTTTGTGTAAAAGGGGTAAAAAAGTCTGGTCATTTGGAGCTGTGCAAGAATCTTTTGAAGAGTATCTTAGAAAAAAATGTTATTTCTATATCGAAATAGTTGACAGATGTAACAGGCAGTGGTACAATGAATTTGATATTTCGATATAGAAATAAAAAGGAGACAAAATGGACAAGATGCAAGGGGGATACCAAGCTTTACAGATACGCTTATTGAACGGGCGACTTTTTCAAAAACTCTTGAGCAAGGAACCAGATGCTCAATACAGAAGTGAACAAGGGAAAATTTTAACGATTTTGTGGAAGCAAGAGTTGGGGTGCGCTACTGCGACAGATATCGCTCTTGCGACGGGTCTAGCCAATAATACATTGACCAGTATGGTTAAGAAATTGGAAGAACAAGGCTTGGTCACGATTCAACCTTGCACGCAGGATAAAAGGAAAAAATATATCTCTTTGACAGACCTCGGTTGGGCGCAAAAGGAAATTGGAGACCGTGTCAGCAAAGAACTGGGTGAGATTTTTTATCAAGGTTTTTCAGATCAAGAAATCCGAGAATTTGAAGTCTATCAAGAGCGTATTATTGACAATCTAAAAGCTAAAGAGAGTGAATTATAGTAGAGGGGAAAATGCTTATGATTGGGATGACAGGTGTAACAGGAAAATTAGGTTCTTATGTAGCTGATCTCATAGATCAGAAAGGAATTGCTTCTATCCATCTGGCAAGAAGGCCAGAGCGTGCAAAGGTCTATGCGTCTGCGAAAATTCGTAAGATGGTGTATGCCAATACTCCAGAGGTGGTTGAGGCCTTAAAGGGTATCGATACCTTGTTGATGGTCTCTGCCCGGGAAAATCCAGAGCGTGTCAAAGAGCACAAGGACTTTTTAGATGCCGCAAAGCTAGCTGGAGTGCAACATATCATTTATACCTCCTTTTATGGGGCAGGTGAGAAGGCAACTTTTACCTTGTCTCGTGATCATGCCCAGACAGAAGCCTATATCAAGGAGTTAGGGTTCACCTATACTTTTCTAAGAGATAATTTTTACTTGGACTTCTTTATTGATATTGCTCTTGAAAATGGAGAAATTCGTGGTCCGGCTGGCAGGGGCCGTGTGTCAGCTGTTGCCCGTAAGGACACTTCTAGGGTCGCAGCAGAGATTCTCTTAAACCCTAAGGAATGGGAAAATCAAACCTTGAATCTAACAGGACCAGAGGATCTTTCTATGGAAGAAATCGTAGAGCTTCTCTCAAAAGAGACCGGTAATGCCATCACGTATGTAGACGAATCGGTAGAAGAGGCCTATGAGTCACGGAAAAAATGGCCAGCACAAACTTGGGAGTACGATGCCTGGGTCAGCACCTATACAGCGATTAAAGCTGGGGAACAAGCTGGAGTTTCAACAGATGTCGAAAAGGTATTAGGACGTCCAGCTATGAATTTAATAGATGTTTTGAAAGAAAGACAGTTGCTTGAGGATGATTTATGATTGAATACAAACATGTAGCCTTGCGCTACACGGATAAAAACATTTTAAAAGATGTCAACCTCCGTATTGAAAATGGAGAATTTATGGTGCTAGTGGGGCCTTCAGGATCTGGAAAGACCACCATGCTCAAGATGGTCAATCGTCTCTTGGAGCCGACTGATGGCAATATCTATATGGATGGGAAACGCATCAAGGACTATGATGAACGGGAGTTACGTCTCAGCACCGGCTATGTCCTTCAAGCCATTGCCCTCTTTCCAAACTTGACCGTTGCTGAAAATATAGCTCTGATTCCTGAGATGAAGGGCTGGAGCAAGGAGCAAATCGCTTCGAAAACAGAAGAACTCTTGGCCAAGGTGGGGCTTCCTGCGGCAGACTATGCTCATCGGTTACCAAGCGAGTTATCTGGTGGAGAGCAACAACGGATTGGCATTGTGCGCGCCATCATTGGGGAACCAAAAATTCTATTGATGGACGAGCCTTTTTCAGCCTTGGATGCCATCTCTCGCAAGCAGTTGCAGGCTCTTACCAAAGAATTGCACAAGGAGTTCGGTATGACCACTATTTTTGTGACCCACGATACGGACGAGGCCTTAAAATTAGGCGACCGGATTGCAGTACTGCAAGAAGGAGAGATTGTACAGGTAGCGGATTCTGAGTCCATTTTAGACCAGCCAGCCAACGACTTTGTTGCAGATCTATTTGGAGGTGCTCACCATGTCTAAACTATTTGCAACCTTTCAAGAGCGCTTTGGGGACTGGCTCACTGCACTGGGGCAACATTTGCAACTGTCATTACTGACCTTGCTCCTTGCGATTTTTCTGGCTGTTCCTCTAGCTATTTATTTGAGTATTCACAAAAGAACAAGCAACTGGGTTTTACAGCTAGCTGGGATCTTCCAGACCATTCCTTCCATGGCCCTTCTCGGCCTCTTCATACCCATCATGGGAATCGGAACGCTTCCGGCCTTGACAGCTCTCGTTATCTATGCCATTTTCCCGATCCTTCAAAATACCATCACCGGTTTACAGGGGATTGATCCAAGCCTTGAAGAAGCAGGAATCGCCTTTGGTATGACCAAGTGGGAGCGACTCAAGAAGTTCGAGATTCCCTTGGCCATGCCCGTCATTATGTCTGGGATTCGCACGGCAGCCGTGATGATTATTGGGACAGCTACCCTAGCTGCCTTGATTGGAGCTGGGGGACTCGGTTCCTTTATCCTCCTAGGGGTTGACCGCAATAATGCCAGTCTGATTTTGATCGGTGCCCTATCTTCTGCCTTCTTAGCCATCGCATTTAACCTTCTTCTCAAATGGATGGAAAAGGCCAAATTGCGGACCATCTTTGCAGCCTTTGCTGTGATGGTTATTGGATTAGGAGCTTCTTATACGCCAAGTCTTCTTCCCAAACCGAAAAAAGAAAATCTGGTCATTGCTGGGAAGTTGGGTCCTGAACCTGAAATTCTCGCCAATATGTATAAGATCTTGATCGAGAAAAATACGGATATGACAGTGACTGTCAAACCGAATTTTGGCAAGACCACCTTCCTCTATGAAGCCCTGAAAAAAGGGGATATCGCTATCTATCCAGAGTTTACAGGGACTGTGACCGAGAGTCTCCTCAAGCCAGCACCACAAGTCGGCCATGATCCAGAAGCAGTCTATCAAGCAGCCCGAGATGGGATTAAGCGACAAGACGACCTGGCCTTGCTCAAACCGATGGCTTATCAAAATACCTATGCTGTTGCAGTGCCTAAGAAGATTGCCCAAGAGTATGGACTCAAGACTATTTCAGATTTGAAAAAGGTGGAAGGACAACTCAAGGCAGGCTTTACCTTGGAGTTTACCGACCGAGAGGATGGAAACAAGGGCTTGCAGAAGGTCTATGGTCTTCATCTACAAGTCTCCACCATGGAGCCAGCTCTTCGCTACCAGGCTATCCAGTCTGGGGATATCCAGATAACAGATGCCTACTCAACGGATGCCGAGCTGGCTCGTTATGACCTGGTGGTCCTTGAAGATGACAAGCAACTTTTTCCACCTTATCAAGGGGCGCCCCTCATGAAAGAAGCTCTCCTTAAGAAACATCCAGAATTAGAAGGCATTCTGAACAAGTTGGCGGGTAAAATTACGGAAGCCCAGATGAGCCAGATGAACTACCAAGTGGGAGTAGAAGGAAAACCTGCTGCCCAAGTAGCGCGTGACTTTTTAGTAAAAGAAGGGCTTATCAAGAACTAACAAAAAATTCTCAAGTCTTCGCACTTGAGGATTTTTTGATAGAAAGCAATTTTAAATGCTTTTGGGGTAGAGGGAAAGACCTTCTCTTCAAAAAAACTCCATTGAGTCTGGCTTAAAATTGTGTTACAATAAGCTTTGAAAATGAATGAAAGTATATGGAAAAAGTATGAAAAAACAACCAGTGATTGGAATTACAGGAAATGAAAGACCCTTTCCGGATGATCCAGACGCGAACATGAGTTATGCGGCGACTGGTTTTGTCGAAGCGGTCAAAGAGGCAGGAGGGATTCCTTTGATCTTGCCGATTGGAGATGCGGCCTTGGCCAAAGACTACATATCGATGATTGATAAGCTCATCATCACCGGTGGGCAAAATGTCTTGCCCAAGTTTTACGGAGAAGAAATCACCATCGACAGTGATGACTACCTCTTGAAACGCGATCTCTTTGAGTTGGCCTTGATTGAAGAAGCGCGTGTGGCTAAAAAAGCGATCTTTACCGTCTGCCGTGGGACTCAGCTCTATAATGTTGCTCTAGGGGGAACTCTGCATCAAGACATTGAACACCATTGGCAGGACAATCCAGGTCAGTACACCAGCCAAGAGTTGGTGACCAAGGATCAGACGATCCTGCAAGAGATCTATGGTAAGACCAGTCGCATCAATTCTTTCCATCATCAAAGTATTAAAGACTTGGCAGATGGCTTAGAAGTGATCGCGCGGGATCCTAAAGATGACATCATAGAAGCCGTTCAATCCACAGATGAGAGCCGTTTCCTCGGCGTTCAGTGGCATCCGGAATTGCGTTTTGACAAGAGCCCGGCAGATCGCAAGCTCTTTGAATATGTCGTGAATCAATTGTAAAGAGGACCAGCTCCCTTAGGAATTTTTCCTAAGGGGCTTTTTCTTTAATCTGCGTAAGAAAGACTGTAAATTGTGCCTAGGTTTTGAAGGAGGATGCGCTACAATAGAGCTAGTAGAATGAGGAGGATTAGGACATGTATCAATTTCCAAAGGATTTTTTATGGGGGAGTTCGACCTCGGGGCCACAAACAGAAGGACGTTTCGCCCAGGATGGAAAGGGAGACAATCTCTGGGATTACTGGTATAGGATCGAGCCCAACCGCTTTTATCAAGGGCAAGGGCCAGAGAAAACATCGACTTTTTATGAACACTGGGAAGAAGATTTGGATCTCTTGTTAGAAACCGGACACACCGCCTTTCGAACCTCTATTCAGTGGTCCCGTATTTTCCCAGAAGGACGAGGGGAGATCAATCAAGCAGGCGTTGATTTCTACCGCCGTGTTTTTGAAAAGATAAAGGAAAAAGGGATTCACCTCTTGGTCAACCTCTATCATTTTGATTTACCGATGGCTCTTCAAGAGCAAGGGGATGGTTGGGAAAATAAAGAAACCGCCTATGCTTACCAAGAATATGCGCGTTTTTGTTTCAAGACCTATGGAGATCTGGTCGATCAGTGGATCACCTTTAATGAACCCATTGTCCCTGTGGAGTTTGGTTATTTTTATGATGCTCATTTTCCTCATAAGGTAGACGCAGCAGCAGCTGTTAAAGTAGCCTACCACACCCAGCTAGCAAGCTCTCTAGCAGTGAAGGCCTGTCACGAGTTGGATCCTAATTACCGTATCGGGATTGTGCTCAATTTGACACCAGCCTATCCTCGGAGCCAGCATCCAGAAGATGTGAAAGCTGCGCGTATTGCCGAGCTCTTTCAAGCCAAATCCTTCTTAGATCCATCTGTTCTTGGTCATTATCCTGAAGAATTAGTGGAGATCCTACGGGAGCGTGATCTCTTACCGGATTATGATCCCTTTGAATTGCGCTTGATCGAGGAAAATACGGTGGATTACCTAGGGGTTAACTATTACCAACCACTCCGTGTGGCGGCTCCTCGTTATGCTCCAAATCCAGCATCTCCCTTGCTCTTTGAACAATTTTATGAACCCTATGTTATGCCAGGGCGCAAGATCAATCCCCACCGTGGTTGGGAAATCTATGAGCAAGGCTTGTATGACATTGCCCAAAGCATCAAGGAAAACTATGGCAATATCGAGTGGATCCTGACAGAAAATGGGATGGGGGTCGAAGGAGAGGAAAAATTCCGCAAAGATGGAATGATCCAAGACGACTACCGGATTGACTTTGTCAAAGACCATCTTCGTGAGCTCCACCGGGCTATCCAAGATGGTGCCAATTGTAAAGGCTATTTGATCTGGACCTTTATTGATTGCTGGTCATGGCTCAATGGCTACAAGAACCGCTATGGCTTGGTTGAGTTGGATCTTGAAAGCCAAAAACGAACCCTCAAAAAATCCGGTCATTGGTTTAAAGAACTAAGCCAAGCCAATGGATTTAAAGATTAAATCGAGATCCGTAGCCCATCTTCAATTCGTATTGAGCCCCTCGTATTGTCGTTTTAAAGCTTGGAGTCTAATAATTCCCCAAACGGTTTGACACTCAATTATTCCGAATGTCTGAAACCATTATGTTTCAGGCATTTTTCTTACAGTGGAAATTTTCTCAAATGACTTTGTCTTCAATCTTAACGCTAACTTAACTAGACCAATTTTCTTGAATTTCCTAGTTGACAAACTGGAAGAAGCATTGTATACTGACTCCGATGGTTGCTTTTTAGGTAAATTAGACTAGACCAATTTTAAAGTAACTGAGAAATCGACCATGGGTCGTTTGACTAAGTAAAGGGGAAAGTATAGCAAGGCTATATCGTAAAGACTATGTGCGGAATCGTTGGTGTTGTAGGAAATACAAATGCTACTGATATTTTGATTCAAGGACTTGAAAAACTCGAATACCGAGGCTATGACTCTGCGGGTGTTTTTCTGGCTAGTGAAGGCAAGAGCCAATTGGTGAAGGCCGTCGGCCGCATTGCAGAATTGTCGTCTAAGGCAGAAGGTGTCGAAGGGACAGCTGGGATTGGACATACCCGTTGGGCCACTCATGGAAAACCAACTGAGGACAATGCCCACCCACACCGCTCTGAAACAGGTCGCTTTGTTTTGGTCCACAATGGGGTCATTGAAAACTACCTTGAAATCAAGGAAGAATACCTAGCAGGTCACCATTTCAAGGGGCAAACAGATACAGAAATCGCCGCTCACTTGATCGGAAAATTTGCTGAAGAAGATGGCTTATCTACGCTTGAAGCCTTCAAAAAAGCCCTCCACATCATCCGTGGGGCCTATGCTTTTGCTTTGATGGATGCGGAAGATCCAAGCACCATCTATGTAGCAAAAAATAAATCACCACTCTTGATCGGTCTTGGCGATGGCTACAATATGGTCTGCTCAGATGCCATGGCTATGATTCGCGAAACCAACCAATACATGGAAATCCATGACCAAGAGTTGGTCATTGTCAAGGCTGATAGCGTTGAAGTGCAAGACTATGATGGAAACGTCAAAGAACGGGCTAGCTATACGGCTGAACTTGACCTTTCTGATATTGGAAAAGGGACTTACCCCTACTACATGCTCAAAGAAATCGATGAGCAACCAACTGTCATGCGTAAGTTGATCCAAGCCTATACAGATGAATCTGGTCAAGTGGTGGTAGATCCAGCTATTATCAAGGCTATTCAAGAAGCAGACCGCATCTATATCCTTGCGGCTGGTACCTCTTACCATGCTGGATTTGCTTCTAAAAAAATGTTGGAAGAGTTGACAGATACCCCAGTAGAACTCGGTATCTCCTCTGAGTGGGGCTACGGTATGCCACTTCTCAGCAAGAAACCACTCTTCATCTTTATCAGCCAATCTGGTGAAACAGCCGATAGCCGCCAAGTATTGGTCAAAGCCAATGAAATGGGCATTCCAAGCTTGACAGTGACCAATGTTCCAGGTTCAACTCTTTCACGTGAAGCAGACATGACCATGTTGCTCCATGCTGGTCCTGAAATTGCGGTAGCTTCTACTAAGGCTTATACGGCTCAAATCGCAGCCCTTGCCTTTCTTGCTAAAGCTGTTGGGGAAGCCAATGGCAATGAGAAGGCCAAAGCCTTTGATTTGGTGCACGAATTGTCTATCGTTGCCCAATCGATCGAATCAACCCTTTCAGAAAAAGAAGTCATCGACGAAAAAGTTCGTGGCTTGTTGGAAACAACCCGCAATGCATTCTATATTGGACGTGGCCAAGATTACTATGTTGCCATGGAAGCCAGTCTGAAACTAAAAGAAATTTCTTACATCCAATGTGAAGGCTTCGCTGCGGGTGAGTTGAAACACGGTACCATCGCTCTGATCGAAGACGGTACACCGGTCATTGCCCTCTTGTCTGATCCAGTCCTAGCCAGCCACACACGTGGGAACATCCAAGAAGTGGCAGCACGTGGGGCTCATGTTTTAACTATTGCAGAGGAAAATGTCGCTAAAGAGACAGATGATTTGGTCTTGACAGCGGTTCACCCTTACCTCTCTCCAATCTCAATGGTGGTGCCAACCCAATTGATTGCCTACTTTGCAACCCTTCATCGTGGGCTCGATGTTGATAAACCACGGAACCTTGCTAAGTCTGTAACAGTTGAATAAATTTGTTTATATAGAAAAAAACACCCTCGTTAGGTTTTTCCTAGCGAGGATGTTTGCTTTATTTATCAAAACCTTGCAAGGCTTTGAGGCGTTCTTCTGTTTGTCCCTTGGCATCTAGTTTTTTACCTTGGTAAACAGCAGATTCCCATGATCCATACATTGGATTTGGGAAGATGATGAATTTTTCACCAAATTCTTTTTGCAATTCGTCCAATTTCTTGTCGCGATCAGCTTCAGATGTCTTAGAGAAGTCTGCAAAGTCAACCAGGTTGTCCCCAAAGAGCAAGACAAGATTGGTCTTTTCTTGCACAGCTTGGCGACGGCCTTCTTTTGATTTGACACCATCTTCTAAGAACATGAGGTGGTCACGTCCTTGAACAGGAATGCCTTCTTTTTCAAGGTTTTTGATGGTATCATCTACTTGAGAGGTTGTACGGTCAGAAATGTAGTAGATTTGAACCCCGTTTTGATCCGCATATTGAAGGAAATCTTTAGCACCTGGCACCGCTTTTGCGGCTGCTTTTTTCACCCAAACATCCCAATCTTTAGGATTGAAGGCCGTACCATCTTTGACGTTTTGAACTTGGTAAGGGCTGTTGTCTAAAACAGTTTCATCCAAGTCTAATACGATTGAGTATGGCTTATCAGAAGGCGTTTGGAGGATCTCTTTCAAACGGTCTGTAGCGACATTGTAGCCTTGTAAATACAAAGCCTTAGTTTCAGCTGCCTTTTGGTACCAGAGAACAGACATGGTATTTTCTTGTGAGCGCTGTTGATCATAGGTCATCGTCACCTGATTTTTAGTGCTGCTTGCTTTTGTCTCTTGCGTTTTGTTGGTGTTGCTTCCACAACTCGTCAGTAAAATGACAGAAGCAAGAGCAGAAACGATGGTAAAGGTGGTTTTTGTTGTTTTCATAAACCGTACACTCCTTAAAATTATTCTATAAAAATTATACTCCTTTCAATCTTGCCTGACAAGAAAGAGGAGAAGGGGCTCCAGGGAATGGTAAAATGAATAGGAAGAAAGAAATGTTGATATGAAGGGCTTTTTCACCTCAATAGATGCCATTTTTCAGCTTAAAAGAAGGGGTATAGTTTTCTGCTATAACATGATCAAGAAAAGATCAAAGAGGTCCTTTTCTTCTAAAATGAAAGAATAAAGAAAGATACCCGCAAGTCCCTATTTTCAAGGACTTGCGTTTTTTTGATGCCTTTCTTAATAAAGAAATTTTAAGGCCTTGATAGGGAAAATATATTAGTCAGCCACTTTTCGAGGTGATATCATGGTTACAAATTCCAGGAGGGAAGCAGTCAATCTTTCTGTTGGAGAAATGTTGAGGAGGATGTACAGTATGAGTAAAAAAGAATTGGTTCTTCGTGCCATTCGGGGCGAAGCGGTTGAGCGAATCCCTGTAGGATTTTGGCTCCATTATGTGACCCAAGAAGAAAAAGAATTGGGGCTAGACAATCCAGCCGTACTTGAAAAGAGTATCAAAGGACACCAAGAGTATGTTGAAAAAATATCCCCGGATTTTGTTAAGATCATGAGCGATGGTTTTTTCCGCTATCCGAGTGCCCTTTATTCTAGAGAGATCCAATCGATCCAAGAATTGAAGGACATTCAACCGATTGGAGACAAGCATCCTTGGATTGAGCAGCAGATTAAAGTGGTCAAGGAGATTCGTTCCCATTTTCATGAGGAGATTGCTTCTTTCTATAATATCTTCTCACCTATTTCCTACTTGAAACGCTGGTTCCGGACGGATCAATCCCGTGGAGACCAAGTGATTGCAGACTTTATCAAGGAAGACCCCGAAACCTTGGCTCATGTCCTTGACGTAATTGCAGGAGACATCGCCATTCTTAGTCGTCGCTTGATCCAAGAAGCAGGTGTGGAAGGAATTTACTTCTCCACCCAGCAGGTCCAAGATGAGCGCGTGACAGAGGAAGAATACCGCAAGTTCATTGAACCGAGCAACATCGCCGTCCTAGAGGCAGCTAATGAAGCTGGTGGGATCAATATCCTTCATATCTGTGGCTTTGAAGGAGCCAGCAATGAAGTGGAACTCTTCAAGGATTATCCAGCCCAAGTCATTAACTGGGCGACTCATCATGAAGGGGTGAGTCTAGCAGCAGGTCGTAAGCTCTTTGGTGATCGTGCTGTCTTGGGTGGCTTTGTCAATGGCAAGAAAGGATTGCTCTATCAAGGTGAAAAAGAAGCGATTGAGCAAGAAACGCGTCGCTTGGTGGCTGAAGCCGGAAGTCGTGGTTTGATCCTTGGGGCAGACTGTACCGTGCCAGATGATTTCCAATTGGAACGCTTAGATTGGGTGCGTCAAGCAGCTGTATTGTAAGACGAAAGGAGAGGGAGATGAAAAAGATCAATGTATGGTGTATCCTGGTAACCGTTTTGTTTTTGCTTTTAGGGCTTAGTAAAGTCGCTCTTGCAAGTAGTCAGGGGAAAGCAAAGAAAGATCCAGATATGGCAAGACTGGAGAAAATTCCAGCCCATAGTCTCTCCCTCCTTCGCCCGTCTGATCTAGCAGGAATTCTTCTTCTCGAAGATCAGTGATAAAAAAAGATGAAGAGCTTGATAAAAAATATATATTAGTCAAAGCATCATTGAAGTGATAAGATAACAAACAAGAAAAGATAGAACGAGGTAAGAACATGTCATCAAAAAGAGAATTAGTGTTAAAAGCTTTCAAAGGAGAAGCAGTTGACCGTGTGCCAGTTGGATTTTGGCATCATTTTACAACAGAAGAAGAATGGTTGAAAGGATTTTCTAATCCGGAAATTATTGAAAAAAACCTGAATGGCCATAAAAACTTCCTTCACAAGGTCAAACCAGACTTTGTCAAACTCATGAGTGATGGTTACTTTGCTTATCCAAACCCAGCCATTCACAAAGGCCTTGAAAATATCTCTGACTTAGCAGGGATTGAACCACTCGGAGCAGATCATCCATGGATCACAGAGCAAGTAGAGCTGGTTAAAAAAATCCGTGCCGGTTTTGAAGAAGACATTGTGGCTATCTACAATATCTTTGCTCCGGTGACCTACTTCAAATGGTTGGTCGGAGAAGTTTCAGGAGGAGATGACTTGATCGCCAACTTTATCGATCAAGATGCAGCAACTCTTAAAAAAGTATTGGATACAATTGGCCAAGACATTGCAAGTTTGAGCCAACGAATTATTAAAGAAGCAGGAGCAGACGGGATCTACCTCAGTGTTCAAAGTATCCAAGATGCGCGAGTTACACAAGAAGTTTATAAAAACATTATTGCACCGAGTGAACTCCATGTCTTAGAGGCAGCCAATGAAGCCGGTGGCGTAAATATTCTTCATATCTGTGGCTACGAAGGAGCTCGCAATGATATCCATCTCTTCACAGACTATCCAGCCCAAGTCATTAACTGGGCAGTTGGACCAGAAGGAATCAGCCTAGCAGAAGGACGCGAAATCTTCGGTGGACGCACGGTTCTTGGTGGTTTTGAAAATGGCAAAAATGGTCTTCTTTACACAGGAGATAAGGCTGCGATCCAAGCAGAAACCAAACGCATCATCGCAGAAACAGGAACGACAGGCTTGGTCATCGGTGCCGATTGTACGATTCCAAGTGACATTGATGAAGAACGAATCGAATGGGTTCGTGAAGCTGCAGCAGAATAAGGAAAATAGAAAGAGGGAGAACAGAGTATGAGTAAAAAAACATGGATTATCGGTGGGGTGGCAGTTCTTGCCATTGCAGGTGCAACCATTCTTGGACGGAGCTTGAACCATGCAAACGACAGCAAAGGCTCAACAGGATCGAACAAGGTAACAACCTTGAAAGTAGCCCACACTCAAAACTATGTACCGTATGATTTCGTTGATGAAAAAGGAGAATCAGATGGCTATGAAGTAGCCGTTCTCAAAGCCATTGACGAAAAACTACCAGACTACAAGTTTGAGTACACTGGAACAAGTGATGACGATCTCTTGATCGGTCTAGAATCTGGTAAATACGATATCGGAACCAAAGGAGCTTGGTATACCGAAGAACGTGCCAAGAAATTTATCATTCCAAAAGAACCAATCGGTGCAAGTATCATCGGATTTACCGTCCGGAAAGAAGATGCGAATAAATACAAGAACATCGATGACTTCGCTAAAGAAAAAGGAAAATTGGTTCCAATTTCACCACAAAATGCACAATGGAATGTTATTAAAGAATACAATGAAAAGCATAAAGACCAACAAATCGAATTAACAGCTGCGGAATCTTTCAAAGTCGCAGATGCCTATGCTTGGGTTCTTGAAGGACGTTACGATGCCTTCTTTGACATCAAACTTTCCTTTGAAAAAGCTGTCACAGATAAAGATGGTTCTTACCACCAATATGCGGACAAACTTAGCTGGTTTGCCTACAAAGGAATTCCAACTTACCCATTGATCCACAAGGATAAGAAAAACGAAAAATTTGCGGAAGCATACAGCAAGGCCATCAAAGAATTAGAAAAAGATGGCACACTTGCTAAATTGTCGAAAAAATATTTCGGTGAAGATGTCTTCAGTTATGTAGATAAAGAGAAATAAGATGAAACTGGGTGCGCATAGCCCCAGCTTCCTTATTTCTATACGGATACAGAAAGGAAAAGAAACATGGTCTCATACGACATTTCCAAGGTCTGGTCATTTCTTCCAACCTTGGTCCAAGCCCTACCAGCGACCCTAGCTTTGATGTTTTTAACGACGTTTCTCGGTTCTGCATTTGGCTTGGTTTTGACCTGGGCACAAGTATCAGAAGATAAGGTAGGAGCAGGTCTTGCAAAAGGTTATGTCTTTACCTTGCGTTGTACCCCTCCGATTGTCTTGCTCTTTTTGGTCTTTTATGGACTTCCTCAATTTTTGAACTGGTGGTTGGGCATTGACATTGACCACTGGTCCAAGTTTGTCTTTGTCCTTGTTGCCATGTTTCTTCTCTTTGCCGCGATGATCTCTGAGGTCTTCAAGGCAGCCTATTTGGCCATTCCGAAAGGTCAGATGGAAGCGGGCTTAAGTATTGGCTTGACGCCAGCTCAAACCATTTGGCGGATTGTCCTTCCCCAAGCCTTTCGCGTAGCTCTTCCAAATATGACGACTGCCATCTTGAACCTTATGCGCGATGCCGCTTTGGCTTATACCATTGGCTTTATCGATATCATGGGAGCAGGCAACAACTTGATCAGCCGCAATCTTGGGAATTATTCCCTCGAAACGTATACAGCTGTCGCAGTGATCTACTGGGGAATTGCCCTTGTGATCTCCTTCTCCGCTCAACTCCTTGAGAAACGACTCAGTGTAACAGAAAGGTAGCTTATGGATTTCAATTTTATTAGTAAAGCATTTCTAGCCACCTTGGGTGGTGTTCCAGTGACCCTTCTGATCATGGTCGTATCGATTCTCTTGAGTTTCCTTCCAGCCCTCTTTTTGGCACTCGGTCAGATTTATAAGGTCAAAGGTGTTCGCAGTTTCTCAGTGATTTACTTAGCTTTTATCCGCGCGACGCCTCCGATTCTCTTGATTCTCTTCTTTTATAGTCTCTTTCCCAGCCTCTTAAATAGCTTTTTTAAGAGTATTGGCAGTCACTTTAATGTCTTTGAGATCAATCCCATTTACTATGCCTTTATCATCTTTAGCTTGATGACAACAGGAAGTCTTGCTGAAATTCTCCGGTCAGCTATTCTGACGGTGGATAAGGGCCAGCTTGAAGCAGCGCAAGCCATCGGTTTGACCAATCGCCAAGCCTATATCCGCATTGTTTTTCCACAAGCCTTGCGTGCAGCCCTTCCTAATTTGTGTAACTTGGTTATCAACTTGGTCAAAGGAACTTCCCTTGTCTTTGTCATGACCATCAAGGATATTACCGCAATTGCCAAGGTCGAAGCCTCTTATGGCTATCAATATTTTGAATCCTATCTAGTGATTTTTATTCTTTATATTGTCATTTGTGGAGTGATTCAGTGGGGATTCAATCGCTTAGAAAAACGCCTGACACTCGCATAGAAGAAGGAGAAATAAGAAGATGTTAGAAGTAGAACACGTATCGAAAAAATTTAAGGACCACCAAGTGCTGGTGGATGTTAATCTCAAGGTCAACCAAGGGGATGTCGTCGTTATTTTGGGGCCATCTGGATCAGGAAAAACAACCTTCCTTCGCTGCCTCAATCACTTGGAAAAGGCAGATACAGGTCACCTAACCCTAGGTGGAAAAGAGTATGACCTCTCAAAACTCAGCAAAAAAGAGATTCTAGAAATCCGCCAAAAGACAGCCTTTGTCTTCCAGCATTACAATCTCTTCGCTAATAAAACAGCGCTTGAAAATATCTTAGAAGGGCTGGTTGTAGCCCGTAAGATTCCAAAAGAAGAAGCCATCCAACGGGCAGAATCAGCCCTTGAAAAAGTTGGTCTCCTCGCTTACAAGGATTACTATCCTTCTCAATTGTCAGGTGGCCAGCAGCAACGGATCGGAATTGCGCGTGCCATCGCAGTCAAACCAGACGTGATCTTGCTAGACGAGCCGACTTCAGCGCTAGACCCAGAGTTGGTCGGTGACGTCTTAGATGTCATGAAGCAATTGGCCCAAGAAGGAGTGACTATGGTTGTCGTAACCCATGAGATGGGCTTTGCGCGTGATGTGGCTAACCACGTTATCTTTATGGATGGCGGACACATCATCGAAGAAAATGAACCGCATGAATTCTTCAATAGTCCAAAGGAAGAGCGAACCAAACAATTCCTCTCACGGATTTTATCCGATGCCACTTATAGCGTCGAATACATGATTTAACAAGAGACACACCTAGTAAGGGTGTGTTTTTTAGGTTCTGGAAAAAATTTTTAAAAATTGGGTCATTTTTTAAAAATCATTACGAATAATATAAGTGAGAGGGAACATATGACTGATAAAAAACAACGATTAATGCTACTATTCTTACTGACTTTGTTTCTAGGAGGCTGCAGTCTTTTTACAGATAAAGCTGCTGAGAGAAGGGAAGTGATTCAGATTGCAGAAAGCACGAAAATGGAGCGAGCGATAAAACACTTGTTAATCAGTATCGATCCGAAAGCTTTCACTTCAGAAGGAGTCATTCACTCCTATACCCTGATAAAAGGTGAATTGGAATACAATCCAATGGGAGGGATGAATGTCTATCTCGTTATCAATGGCGATAAAAAGTTAACGATCGATACGACTGTTCAAATGGAAGATTCAGGACAGTTCGAAGCAGGTAGTTACGGTATTTCAGCAAAATTAAGTGATCTGTTAAGTGAAGCAGAAGAGGCTGGGAAATAAACTCATTTAGGTAAACACCCCTAATCTAATATAGTTAAATAGAAACATTTATGGATCAAAACCAATATGTTACATCAATAGCTAGTGCTTGTAACGATTTGGCAACATTTTTTAACAAAAGTAACATTTCAGGTATGAATAGAATTTTGTATAATAAATTCTAAGAAACCTGAAGAAAGAATGGGAAGAAGATGAAAAAAAGTAAATTTATTGTGTTGATAATGGTAGTATTTAGCCTGAGCTTAGGAGGCTGTAGCTTTTTTAATGGACAATCTGCCAAGAAACAAGAAATGATTCAAATCGCAGAGAGTAAGAAGATGAAAGTAGCGATTGAAGAATATATAAAAAACCTGGACCCGGAAGCACTGACTCCAAATGGGAAAATAAAGACTTATAGGATTTTAAAAGATAAATTGAAATATAATCCAATGGAAGGGATTAATATTGAGATTGTTATTAATAATGATGATAAGTTGATTGTTGATATGGTAGTAATAGAAAAGGAATCAGGATTATATCATGTTGCGGCATCCAGTACACCTACAGAGTTGGACGAACTTTTAGAAGGGAAAAATTATGGACAATAATTCAATAGATTCAGATTATCTACATAAGGAGGTGGCTTTATTAGAATATGTTCCATCAGAAATTGGGAAAAAGCAAACTATTGAAAATGGAAAATATTATATAGGCCATACCGCTCACATCTATGATAATGTAAATGACAATGAGGAGCAGGTCTTCGTTCTTACTAACAATGGTCAAGGTGAAAAACAAAAAGCAGTCCCCTATACTGCTTCAGATGATGCGCGCGCCCAGATCCATGACGTGACAGTTTTGATGAAGGGATCTGAAACTGAAATAAGTACACAAAAATTACTCCATGATACGTTTACGGATTGGGTAAAGACAGATTTGCCGGCAGCTTCCAATATTTTGAACCCTGGTGGTGCGAGCGAGTATGCAACAGAATATGCGAAGAATTATGCGCGAAATAAGGCTAAAGATGGTTTTAACAATGCTGTAGAAGCTCTTGAAGATGCAATTATTCCTACATCAGTTAATCTTCCACCGGAGGCCACTCCCGTTGGCAGGTTCATACAAAAAGCGATGGACAATCCTTTCAGCAATTTCGTACAGGAAAAAGCATCAGATATGGTCGGATTTTTTGCAGAAAGGACAGCCGAAGAACAGGTTAGATTTCCTACTTTAATAGGAGCTGCTTTTTTAAAAAAATACAATGACGAAAACGGTACTTTCCCACCTCCGCAATTTAAAGATGCTGCAGCTCATTTGAAAGAGGTGATCCGAAAATACCCCAATGCCAAGATTGATCTATATGGTCACTCTCTGGGATCTATGAATATTCAGTATGCTCTTGCCTGTTTGACGGAAGAGGAAGCTTCTCATATTGGGACCGTCCATCTATACAATGGTCCTAATGCCTACTCCATCTTAACACCAGAGCAAAAAGCGCGTATAGATGCGCTGAAGTATAAGATCTACAACCACATTGACCATAAAGATTTGGTTAGTTTGGGCTATCCAGATTCTGGAAGCAAGGGTGCCAGTGGGATTGTTAAGCACCTCAAAACGAAGAATTTGAAAAATATTGGCCTGCAACACATGATGCATGGTTATATCTATGATAAGGATGGGAATTTGGTTCTTGAAAAGGGAACGGAAGCCATCACTCGGAAGGAAATCATTGAAGAGCGGATGAAGGTTTACTATCGCCTAAAGGATAAATTACAAAAAACAGGTGGTGGACTGAGTTCAAGTGAACAAATCTATCTCGATGCTTTGCAGGCGCGCTTGGCTTCTGATGAGCTGATTCGAGTAGTGGATGAAGGGCTGGAGCAAGCTCAGAAATCTAAGTCACAACTGGATGCGGATTTAGAAGCTTTGGAGAAAGTCTTACAGACCGTTCCGAAAGGCTTCATTCTCAATCTTGCGGAAGTAGAAGAGGCCTATGCACAGGCTGGTGCGACAAGGCAAACAGTTGTCACTGAAGTAAGAGAAAGATTCGACAATCGTTTGGCTGCATATCAGTCCTTATCGAATGAATTCCATGCTTTAAACGAGCAAGTGAATGCAGGAATTGAGCTCTTAAAAGCAAAAGATCAAGAAATTGCAGGAGAAATGAATCAATGGGAACAACTAGCTTATTAATGTCATCTACTCCTTCGAAAAGGGAAAAGCAACTAGATCACTTGGAAAGAGAATTTCAAAAAGCGCGCTTGGAGCTAGATGAAAAGCGTTGCTTAGTAGAAAGAAAACAGCAGCTCTTCACCCAGATGCTGGAAGAAGAGTATGCGATGGCAGCTTCCTTTTTACAAAAGCAGGAGGTTGATGTCAGTTGTGCATGGGAGTCCCTCCATCGCTGTATAGAAGAGTATGATCTCGAAGCTAGAGATGCAGCGCAAGTAGCCATAAAACAGATCGACACTGAAGAAGAGAATTTATGGCAATCCTACCGTAAAGAGAGATGCCAGTTGGAAGAGGAAATTGCACAAGATAAAGTTTCATAGTATAGAAGAGGAGGAAGTATGGGTGATAGTCCTGTCAAAGATTTCTTTGATTTAGATATGAAAGATAAGATGAGGATCATCGAAAGCAGAAAGAAACTTGAAAAAGAATTAATACGGGTTGTCTATGCCCCCATTTTATTGACCTGTAAGGCAGGAGTCGAGAAACGCTTCAATGATGAATTGACTGCGATTGCAACAGTAGCTGAAGAAGACGTCCAAGTAGTCGGAAAGCAACTGGACCAATCCATGGTGGGGCAATTTGCTAAAAATGTACAGACGGCTATTCAAGAAAACGCTGGGGAATTTAAATCTATCTAGCCAAGAACTTCTATAAAATGTGGAATCTGGAATGACATCCAGATTTTTTTATGAATTTTAAAAAATTATGTAAAAAAGTGTTGACAAAGAAATCAGTCTGCGTTATAATAATTTATGTAAACAAAAAGAGGTTGGAAAATCTCAAGAGTTTACAAGATCAATAGTGGAAAGGAGATGGTAATATGCTATTTCCAGAATTAAGACAACTAATTGATAAAAGGGAAAATAGAAACTGTTAGCCTGTAGGGCTATTATTAAATCAATGAATTAAAATTATGTAAAAAACCAAACAGCAGCCAATTGGTCTGCTAATTTTCAAGAATGAATTAAAATTATGTAAAACGAGGTAACAACTATGAACAACAACTTTAACAATATGGATGATCTTTTCAATCAACTAATGGGCAACATGGGTGGTTTTCGTTCTGAAAGCCGTCGCTACATGATTAATGGTCGTGAAGTGACACCAGAAGAATTCGCTATCTACCGTCAAACTGGTCAACTTCCAAATGAAGGAAGTGAGCAAGCGCAACACCATCAAGGTAAAGGAATGAAACAAGATGGGATCCTTGCAAAACTTGGTCGCAACTTGACCGAAGAAGCACGTGAAGGAAAATTGGATCCGGTTATCGGACGCAATAAAGAAATTCAAGAAACGGCTGAAATCTTGTCTCGTCGTACTAAGAACAACCCTGTCCTTGTAGGGGATGCCGGTGTTGGTAAAACAGCAGTTGTAGAAGGTTTGGCACAAGCTATTGTGAACGGGGACGTTCCAGCTGCCATCAAGAACAAAGAAGTCATCTCCATTGATATTTCTGGTCTTGAAGCAGGGACTCAATACCGTGGTAGCTTTGAAGAAAATATTCAAAATCTGATCCAAGAAGTCAAGGCGATGGGAAATGTCATTCTCTTCTTTGATGAAATCCATCAAATCCTTGGTGCAGGTAGCACAGGTGATGGTCAAGGATCTAAAGGTCTTGCGGATATCATCAAACCGGCTCTTTCACGTGGGGAATTGACAGTCATTGGTGCAACTACTCAAGATGAATACCGTAACACCATCTTGAAGAATGCGGCTCTTGCTCGTCGTTTCAATGAAGTGAAGGTTAATGCTCCATCAGCTGAAGATACGTTCAAGATTCTTCAAGGGATCCGTGATCTTTATGAAAAACACCACAATGTCATCTTGCCAGATGAAGTTTTGAAAGCAGCGGTTGATTATTCGATCCAATACATTCCACAACGTAGCTTGCCTGATAAGGCCATTGACTTGCTCGATGTAACAGCTGCTCACTTGGCAGCCCAACATCCAGTAACAGATGTTCATGCTGTGGAACATGAAATTGAAGAAGAAAAAACCAAACAAGAAGAAGCTGCGGCTAAAGAAGATTACGAAGCAGCTTTGAAAGCAAAAGTTCGTATCGAAGAACTTGAAAAGAAAATTGAAAACCATACGGAAGACCATAAAGTAACAGCAACAATCAACGATGTGGCCGAATCTGTAGAACGGATGACGGGTATTCCAGTGTCACAAATGGGTGCAACTGATATCGAACGTTTGAAAGATATGGGTCACCGTTTGCAAACCAAGGTTATCGGTCAAGATAAAGCCGTTGAAGCAGTGGCACGTGCTATCCGTCGGAACCGTGCAGGATTTGACGAAGGTAACCGCCCAATCGGTAGCTTCCTCTTTGTAGGTCCTACTGGTGTTGGTAAGACTGAGTTGGCTAAACAATTGGCTCTTGATATGTTCGGAACCAAAGATGCGATCATCCGTTTGGACATGTCAGAATATAGCGACCGCACAGCCGTTTCTAAATTGATTGGTACAACTGCTGGTTATGTTGGTTACGATGACAATAGCAATACTTTGACAGAACGTGTTCGCCGTAACCCTTACTCAATCGTCCTTCTCGATGAAATTGAAAAGGCTGACCCTCAAGTGATCACACTTCTTCTCCAAGTTTTGGATGATGGTCGTTTGACTGATGGTCAAGGGAACACTGTAAACTTCAAGAACACTGTGATTATCGCCACTTCAAACGCTGGCTTTGGTTACGAAGCCAACTTGACAGAAGATGCGGATAAACCAGAACTCATGGATCGTTTGAAACCTTACTTCCGTCCAGAATTCTTGAACCGTTTCAACGCTGTCATTGAATTCTCACACTTGAGCAAGGAAGACCTTTCTAAGATTGTTGATTTGATGTTGGTAGATGTCAATAAGACCCTTTCTAAGAAAGAAATCGACTTGGCAGTGAGCGATGCAGCCAAAGAATATATGACTGAAGAAGGTTATGATGAAGTGATGGGAGTTCGTCCACTCCGTCGGGTAGTTGAACAACAAATCCGTGACAAAGTCACAGACTTCCACTTGGATAACTTGGATGCTAAACATCTTGAAGCAGACATGGAAGATGGTGTCCTTGTGATTAGAGAAAAAGACACAAAGAAGGAAGAAAACACTGATAAACAAGCAGACTAAGGCGAATTAGTTTGTGAAAAATAGAGGCTGCTATCATATAGCAGTCTTTATTTTTTCTTCCCACCTGGGGGAAATTATTCGCCGTATAAGGCCAAAATCCTCCTATTTGGGGTGGAAAAACATCAATAATTAGTGAAATTAATCCAAATTGAGCAAAATTATTAATAAATAAAGAAAATAAGTATATAATCTATACAAGAATAAAATTTGAGGAATGGAAGTAAGATGAGCAATACAATTGATATCTACTCAACTCCCGAATACAGAAAAGTGGAAGCCGTTGTTCAACTGATGGTTGACGGTCGCTTGACGAGCTATCGTGTCGCAACTGAAACAAACATCAGCAAAATGAGCTTGGCGACTTTGACGAAGGGAACGAGTAAAATCAAAAATATTACCTATCAAACGGCTTTGGCCTTGATTGATTGGTATGATGAGAATCATGAAAAGTATGGCATTACGATTGACTAGTCAGTAGCCCACTTTTCGTGGTTTTTTTCTTTTTCATCAAAACTCGCCTCCTCTCTGAGACTGGAGTCTGATTTTGCTTGAAGGGGATGGGAAAACTTGAAAAGACGGGCGAAATTTGATATAGTATAGCATATATGAAAATTAAAGGAGAAACATATGCAAGGCGGAAGTTTGCTAATTATGCTCGTTCTTATGGTCGGTTTGATGTACTTCATGAGCCGTAGCCAAAAGAAACAGTACCAAAAACGGATGGAAAGTTTGAATAAACTTCAAAAAGGAAATGAAGTCATCACGATTGGTGGCTTGTACGGAACCATCGATGAAGTCGACACAGACCGCAAGACCGTTGTCTTGGATGTTGATGGTGTCTACCTGACCTTTGAATTGGGAGCGATCAAAACAGTTCTTCCTGTATCAGAAGGAATCTCAGCCACTGCTACAGAAGGTGCTAGCTCAGATGCCGATTCAGCCATCGAAGAATAATCATCAAAGAAGAGGCAAAGGCCTCTTTTTTGGTGGGCAAATAGGACGATGTGATGAAGGAAAGCCTTGCTGGTTCAAAAAAGAGGCCAGAGTCCCTATTTTATGGGGATTTATGGTATAATGAAGCGATAAATATTGAAATAGGTAGAAAAACATGTTTCGTTTTAAGAAAAAAGAAAAAATCGAGATACCTTTAGAAGTCCCGAAACACATTGGGATCATTATGGATGGCAATGGTCGCTGGGCGAAAAAGCGGATGCAACCGCGCGTCTTCGGTCATAAGGCGGGGATGGAAGCTCTCCAAGAAGTGACGATTGCAGCAAAAAATATGGGGGTTCAGGTCTTGACTGTCTATGCCTTTTCTACGGAAAACTGGACACGCCCTGAAGATGAAGTCAAGTTCATCATGCACTTACCGGTCGAATTTTATGATCGTTTTGTCCCCGAATTGCATCGCAACAATGTCAAGATTCAAATGATCGGTGATACCAAGAAATTACCAAAAGAAACGCTGGAGGCTTTGGAAAGAGCAGAAGCGATGACCCATCTCAATACAGGCTTGATCCTGAATTTCGCGCTCAATTATGGTGGACGTGCTGAGATCACTCAGGCCGTGAAGCAGATCGCCCAAGAAGTCTTGGATGCGAAGTTTAGCCCAGAAGATATCACAGAAGAGATGATCGCTGATTCTCTCTATACCGAGAGTTTGCCACGCGTCCTAAGGGATCCGGATTTGATTATCCGTACCAGCGGAGAGATCCGTTTGAGTAATTTCCTTCCTTGGCAGGCCGCTTATAGTGAGTTGTATTTCACAGATGTGATGTGGCCAGATTTTGGAGAGGAAGCACTACGAAGTGCCATAGTAGAATATAGCCATCGCCATCGGAGATTTGGTGGTGTTTAGGAGAAGATGATGACGAAAGATTTACAAAAACGTGTGATTTTTGGAGGAATTGCCCTGCTCTTTTTCATTCCAACAGTAATGGTTGGAGGGGTGTTCTTCCAGATTGTGATTGGCTTGATCGCCATGCTAGGGGTTCATGAATTGCTCAAGATGAAGGGGCTTGAGACAGCGACTTTTGAAGGAGCGCTAGCCATGTTAGCGGCCTTCGTCCTGACTTTGCCGATCGAGGACTACCTCCCTTACCTTCCAGCAGATGGCAATATGATTGCCTATGGTTTGGTTGTCTTGATTCTCATGGGGACAACTGTTCTTGCTCAGAATTACAATTATGAAGATGTGGTCTATCCCATTGCCTCTAGCTTTTATGTTGGACTTGGCTTCCATTCCTTAGTAGATGCGCGAATCGCTGGTATTGATAAGGTCTTATTGGCCCTCTTTATTGTCTGGGCTACAGACTCAGGTGCTTATCTGGTAGGAAGTCGGTTTGGGAAACGCAAGCTCATGCCTGCGGTTTCACCTAATAAAACGATTGAGGGCAGTCTTGGGGGAATCTTGTCTGCAGTTGCAGTAACTGTGATCTATATGATCGTGGATCGTTCTGTGGCGGGCGGACATGGTTTTCTTGCTATGATCTTCTTTACCATCCTCTTTAGTATTGCAGGTCAATTTGGAGATCTGGTGGAGAGTGCGATTAAACGCCACTTCGGTGTGAAAGATTCTGGAAAATTTATTCCAGGTCACGGTGGTGTTCTAGACCGCTTTGATAGTTTGATTTTTGTCTTTCCCTTGATGCATTTCTTAGGCTTGTTCTAAGACAGAAGAGATAGAAAGGAAACCACGTATAGAACGATGCAGTTTATTGCCTTTATTGTTATTTTTGGAGTGATCGTTCTCGTTCACGAGTTTGGTCATTTCTATTTTGCAAAAAAATCGGGCATCCTGGTGCGAGAATTCTCGATCGGGATGGGTCCCAAGATCTTTGCCCATATTGGTCAAGATGGAACAGCTTATACCATTCGCATTTTACCTTTAGGTGGCTATGTTCGTATGGCTGGCTGGGGTGAGGACACAACTGAGATTAAAACCGGAACGCCTGTCAGCTTGACGCTAAATGAGGCTGGTAAGGTCGTCCGGATCAATCTTTCGGGAAAAAATTTGGATCAGACAGCCCTTCCCATGAATGTCACCCAGTTTGACTTTGAAGACAAACTGGAAATTACGGGCTTGGTTCTCGATGAGACCAAGATCTATAGTGTTGATCATGATGCGACCATCGTTGAGGAAGATGGGACAGAAGTGCGGATTGCGCCGAGAGATGTTCAGTATCAGAATGCCAGCATTTGGGGACGGTTAATCACCAACTTTGCGGGTCCTATGAACAACTTTATCCTCAGTATTGTCGTCTACTCACTTTTAGCCTTTATGCGCGGTGGTGCGATTGACTACTACAGCAACAATGTTCAGGTGGCACCCGATGGGGCGCTGGCTAAGGTTGGTGTCAAAAGCAATGTTCAGATCCTTCAAGTCAACAACGATACCGTTAGCAACTGGGATGAGCTGACAGATGCTGTCGAAAAAGCAACCAAGGACAGCAAGACGGCTCCTGAATTGACCCTGAAAGTCAAAACAGACGGCCAAGAAAAAGAAGTCAAAGTGAAGCCAACCAAGTCAGGGAATCGTTACTATCTGGGTGTGACAAATGGCCTCAAGACAGGATTTGTTGATAAACTCTTGTCCGGTTTTACAGATACCTGGAATACAGCGACACGGATTTTGGGAGCTTTGAAAGATATTATTTTCCACTTTAGTCTCAATAAACTGGGTGGTCCGGTTGCTATCTACAATGCCAGTTCACAAGCTGCTCAATTAGGGATTCCAGCAGTCTTGTCTCTTATGGCCATGCTCTCTATTAATATTGGGATCTTCAATCTAATCCCGATTCCCGCTTTGGATGGTGGGAAAATCTTGATCAATTTGATCGAGGTCGTCCGGAGAAAGCCATTGAAACAAGAAGTAGAAACCTATATGACGCTTGCAGGTGTAGCTGTAATGGTTATTTTGATGATTGCTGTCACCTGGAATGATATTATGAAATTATTTTTGAAATAGAAAAGGATATTGTCCATGAAACAAAGTAAAATGTTGATTCCAACGCTTCGCGAAATGCCAAGCGATGCCCAAGTCATTAGCCATGCTTTGATGTTGCGTGCAGGTTATGTTCGCCAAGTCTCAGCTGGTGTCTATTCTTATCTGCCATTGGCAAATCGAGTGATTGAAAAAGCAAAGGGCATCATGCGCCAAGAATTCGAAAAAATTGGAGCAGTAGAAATGCTTGCTCCAGCCCTTTTGAGTGCGGATCTCTGGCGTGAATCTGGTCGTTACGAAACTTACGGGGAAGACCTTTATAAGTTGAAAAACCGTGAAGGCTCTGACTTTATCTTAGGTCCAACTCACGAAGAAACCTTTACCGCTATTGTGCGCGACTCAGTAAAATCTTACAAACAATTGCCGTTGAATCTCTACCAAATCCAACCAAAATACCGCGATGAAAAACGCCCACGGAACGGTCTTCTTCGGACCCGTGAGTTCATCATGAAAGATGGTTATAGCTTCCATGCTAACTACGATAGCTTGGACGTTACTTACGATGAGTACAAGGCAGCTTATGAGCGGATCTTCACACGCAGTGGCATCGACTACAAAGCCATCATCGGTGATGGTGGTGCCATGGGAGGAAAAGATAGCCAAGAGTTTATGGCTGTTACACCTGCTCGTACAGACTTGGACCGTTGGGTTGTTTTAGACAAATCGGTGGCTTCCTTTGATGAGATCCCAGCAGAAGTCCAAGAAGAAATCAAAGCGGAATTGCTCAAATGGATGGTCTCTGGGGAAGATACCATTGTCTATTCAAGTGAATCCACCTATGCTGCGAACTTGGAAATGGCTACTAACGAATACAAGCCAAGTAACCGTGTCGTAGCAGAAGAAGAAGTGAAGCGCGTGGAAACACCAGGTGTCAAATCTATTGATGAAGTAGCTGCATTCTTGGATGTTCCAGAAGAAGCTACTATCAAGACTCTGGTTTACATCGCAGATGGTGAGCCAGTTGTAGCCCTTCTTGTAGGTAATGATCAGCTCAATGAAGTGAAGTTGAAAAACCACCTCGGCGCAGACTTCTTTGAACCGGCAACTGAAGTGGAAGTGAAAGAATTATTAGGAGCTGATTTTGGCTCTCTCGGTCCAGTTGATCTTCCTGAAAATGTTAAGATTATCGCAGACCGCAAGGTCCAAGACAGCCGTAATGCCGTAGTCGGTGCCAATGAAACAGGCTACCACTTGACTGGTGTCAACCCAGGACGTGACTTTACTGCAGAATACGTCGATATCCGTGAAGTTCGTGAAGGCGAAATCTCACCAGATGGGAAAGGGGTCTTGAACTTTGCACGTGGGATCGAAATCGGTCACATTTTCAAACTCGGCACACGCTACTCAGCTAGCATGGGAGCAGATGTCTTGGACGAAAACGGTCGTGCGGTTCCAATCATCATGGGCTGCTACGGAATCGGTGTCAGCCGTCTTCTTTCAGCCGTTATGGAGCAACATGCTCGCCTCTTTGTCAATAAGACTCCAAAAGGGGAGTACCGTTACGCTTGGGGAATTAACTTCCCTAAAGAATTGGCGCCATTTGATGTGCATTTGATTCCAGTCAATGTTAAGGATGAAGCAAGCCTTGCTTTGACCGATCGGATCGAAGAAGCCTTGGTGAATAAAGGCTACGAAGTCTTGGTGGATGACCGAAATGAACGCGCTGGTGTCAAATTCAGCGATAGTGATTTGATTGGACTTCCAATCCGCGTAACAGTTGGTAAAAAAGCAGCTGAAGGTATCGTAGAAGTGAAAATCAAAGCAACAGGAGATACCATCGAAGTTCATGCGGACAATCTCCTTGAAACCCTTTCAATCTTGAACAAATAAGAAAAAGCTTTCTGAGCTCTCACCAGTGTGGTGATGAAACTCAGGAAGCTCTTTTTATTTTTCTTCTTTGAGGCCTTGATCTTTGAAATAGGTAAAGAGATCTTGAGGTTTGCCATTGAGGTATTTCTTGAACTCAGCTGTTTCTTCCTCCCCTTGATCCCCGTAGATGGAAGCAAACTCATCTTTCTTGATTTTTGAGAAGTCAGCTTGTAAGACCTTGGCATAGGATTGTTTATCTTTCGAAATTTGAATGCGGAAGCTAAGACCAGGCTTGCCATTTAAGCTTTTATAGATATCGCTATGTTCTAATTCTTCTTGGTAGATTTCCTTTAACTCGGAAAGATCCATGTCTTGCAAATCTGAGGAAATGGGTTCAAAACTAAGAAAAGTAAAAGAGACAATTTCATCTTTTTTGTAGCCGATTTGAATTTTGTTTTGATGGTGATCGTTAAGTTCTGTGGAGAAAGTTTTGGTTCGAACGTTCTCTTCTTTTTCTTTTTTCACTTGGGAAGTGCTTTGGCTAGATGTTGTTGAAGCTTTTCCTTTTTCTGCTTGGCCTTGGCTACATGCAGTGAGAGCTAGGAGGCAGATAGAGGTCAATAATATTTTTTTCATAGAAACTCCTTATAGGTTAATGGTGTTCGATCTTGTATGAAACAAGTTTTGAACAGGTTTCATTATACCATAAAAGTTTTAAAAATGAAAAAATATACAAAAATCTTCAAAATTTGCTTTTAAAAACACCTAAAATCAACAATTTTAATCTATGTGTCGAGTTAATATGAAAGGACAGAGTGTCTTCTTTTGTTCCCGGAAATAATACTAGTTGGAGACTACTGGGGCAAGGAATTCAGAAAATATATTACATGTTTATGACAAAATGTTACACAATTGTAACAAAGTTACAATATTTTATCAGTTGGGGCTCAAAACTTGACTTTCTCGCAATATTTCATTAAGATATCTTTAAGTAAATAATACAAATAGGGAGTGAAAAGGTAAATATACAGTTTTTTGGATTTTTACTAATTCGTACTAAATGTATTGTTTATGAAAAAAATATAAGGGTATCAGCCCAAAAGGAGAAACATATGGCTCAAATTAAATTAACTCCGGAAGAACTACGTCAATCAGCACAACGCTATTCACAAGGTTCTCAAGAAATCGATCAAATCCTTAACACTTTGACTCACGAACAACAAGTCATCGATGCAAACTGGGATGGATCTGCATTTGATAGCTTTGAAGCACAATTCAACGAATTGTCTCCAAAAATCAAACAGTTCGCTCAATTGTTGGAAGACATCAATGCTCAATTGATCAAAGTTGCTGATATCGTTGAACAAACTGACCAAGATATCGCTGCACAAATCCACTAAGATAGTCTTGGAGGTGATCTTACTTCTTGTAGGTAGATCACCCTTTTGTCTTTTGATATATAGAAAATAGGGGTTAGCATAGGTAATTCCTAACCCCTATTTTGTATCTATGAATTAGAAAAAGGAAAAGGTATAGAAGTGAAAAAGAAAAAATGGTTAAAATACATCGGTCAGAGTGCAGTTGTGCTCCTTTTAATGGGATCTGTAGTGGGTCTTTATACAAGTGTTCAAAAGGACCAAAAACAAAATGAAGCCAAGACCGTGCAAACGACAGAAAGCACCAAGCTCAACATTGCGGTTGTCAATGAAGACAAGGCGGTCAAGCTGAATGATAAAGAATACAACCTTGGGGCTAGCTATGTAAAGAATATCGAGCGCGATAATTCGCAAAACTGGTCTGTACTCCCTCGTGGAGCTGCTGAGTCAGGGCTTGCAGATGGCAAGTACCAGTTGATGATCGTCATTCCAAGTGACTTCTCAGAGAAGGTCTTGGAAGTGAACGCGGTTAATGCAGAGAAGACCACGGTGACATATAAGGTCAATGCAGCTGGGAATTCTCAGGTTGAAAACGAGGCCAATAAAGTCGCTAAAGATATCGTTTCAGACTTGAATAGCCAATTGGTTGATATGTATATGGTCAGCATTTTGAGCAATCTTTATACAGCTCAGAAGAACGTGGAGACAAGTAACAAAATCCAATCGACCAACATTGGTTCATACCGAAGCAACTTGCTGGATTCGGCCTTGGATTCCAAGAATATCTTCCCAAGTCTCTATAGCTTGTCTACGTCTTCTGTTGAGTCGAATAATGCCTTGAAGACAGTCCTTGAGTCTTATACACAGGCTTTTGATCAATTGACCCAATCTCAGGATCAGTACGGTCAAAACTTCGACACATTGATCAAACAACGCTCTGAGGATAAAATTAGCCATGAAGAGTTCATGAACCAGCTGATGTCTATGAACCAGTCTGTTGTCAGTGAAAAGACCCAAGAGTTGTATAAGAATCTACAACAAAACCAAGAAGCGATTACCAAACAATTGAGTCAACCAACCGAAACAGAAGGAGATGCTTCAGGTAGCAAGACCTATGCAGGCTTGACAAAAGATGTGAATGATCGTGTCGCAGATCTCGAAAAAGGGATCAAGGCAGAACGCGATAAATTAGATGAGCACGAAAAGAACATCGAATCTTCTGTAAGAGCGAAGATTCTTGACTACTATGGTCTAAAAGAAGGAGAAAAAGTCACTCTTCGTACCTTGCTTGGAAAGACGAGTATCAAGACATTAAGTGAAGCACGTAATAAAGCGGATGAAGATATTCGGGAAGCAATTGAAAAACTTCCGTCTTTAGATCCTGCTAGTCTGAATTTGAATAAGTATGGGAATTTCAACGCAGCGATTGATTTTGATAGTGCTTTTGCTGGAACGAAGGGGCAAGCAAAAGGGAACGCAGATGACTTGAAACGATTGGCTGCTGAAGTGGATGCTAAATCAACGGCAGTTGCGAATGTCCTTAATGCTAAATCTGGAAAACAAAAAGTTAGTATTCATGTCCCTGCAGGAGTCAAGGTTGATACTTGGACCTATGATGGACAGACTTATGCAGGCAGTGGTGAGCAGGAAGTCGAACTGAAAGATGGCAAACAAATTCAAATTCACCTTGTTGAAGATGGAGGAGCTATGCCAAGCGCGATTGATGTTGAAGTTCTTGTGAATGGAGTTTCTTCAACCAGTGTGACCGTATCTGCAGAAGATTTAAAAACAGCTGTCGCTAACTATGCATCGAAAGCTAGTGAAATCGCCTTGGATTATCAACGCGCAGGAGCATTGATCGATGCTTACTATCCAAAAGATGAAAAGGAAAATCGTCATTCGCTCTATGATCCGATCGAAGAAATGGATTTGACAGATGCTTTGGTCGATGTCGTGAAGGCTGCCGTTTCAAGTAACATGAAGGACTACCGTAAGAGTATTGAAACGGATGAATCTGGGGATGCAACGAAGAGTGTGAAAGCCCAGTTAGATGGTACCCTCCAACAGTTGCAAGACTTGGGACCACAATTGCAGGCCAATCTTCAAGCAATCGAAAATACTAACAAAGATCTAACCCAAAATATCAACGATCAATTGGCGCAGTATGCTGATCTTCAAAAACGCTTAGAAGCTATCTCAGCTGCACAAGAAACAGTGACACAGGCTCAAACCAAGACCGATGCAGATTTGTCAGCCCTTGGTTCTGAATACACGTCATTATTGAGCTCAACAGAAGGTGTTAAGAGCTCATCTCGTAGCAATGTAGAAGCTGCTAACTCTACCAATGAAATCTTTAGCCAATTGAACAAAGAATTAGAAAAAGCCCAAGGCAATACAGAGAAATTGTCTAGTAATGCGGAAAGTTTGATGGGTGAATTCGACAAGGAATTGTCTGAAAACGGGAACTTCGTCGAAGCCTTCCGTAAAGTCTTCAACAATGCCTATGAAAACGGAGTGCCGAATGAAGTCTTGCTCGATTTCTTGTCAAATCCAGTTGCAGAGAAATCGTCTTCTGTGAAAGCGACCATCAACGTCTACCGTCCATTTATCTGGATCTTTATGTTGGAAGTCTTGAGCCTCTTTACAGCTTATCTCTTTGCGACGCAACCAATCATCCGTAAGGTTAAGGATCGTTTCAAACTCGATCGTTTGCAAGAATCAGATCTCTTGTCTGTCGGTGTTCTTGTGGGACTTTCTCTCATCCTTGGACTAGTGATCGGAATGATTTCAAGTATTCAACTCTCTGTTGGTCGTGAATATGTACCTTCATGGGTATTCTTAGCGGTTCTAGCAAGCTTTGTCTTGGTACAACTGCAATACCTCCTCTTGAAACACTTCCGTGTGATCGGAATGGGACTAGCTTTCTTCATGTTGATCAGCTATGTCTACCTATCAAGTGCGATCGGAACGACCGCGACCTTGTCAGGCCTTCCAGCACTGGTGAAAAATGTCAACCTCCTTTCTATTTTAGAAGGACAGTTTGCGGGTTACTTTGATGGACAAACAGCCGGTATCGGCGTCTTCTTCGGATTGTTGCTCTTCTTCGGACTTTTGGCGGTTGCCAATATCTTCATTCCAAAGAAGTTTACTCAAACAAAGGAAATTGAATCAAGCTTATGAAAAAAATGATGTATCTTCTCTTTGTCTTTAGTCTCATTCCAGTAGTTGCTGTTTCTGCAGATGATTTTATTGATAATCGTCTGCAGGTCAACAACTCACGTCTGGAGACAGAGCAGGAAAAGACACTTGGGGGCCAATTGGATGCGACTGAGTCTCTTTTCAATGAGAAGGATCAGAAAAAATTAGCAGATGAAAAACGCAAGCAAGAGAAACAATTGACCGATTCAGACGGCCAGTTGTTTTCTGCTATAAAGGGAAAGAAAAAAACAGGGCCTGAAGCGGACCTGTTCCAGCCTGAAAATCAAAAATTATCTAAATTTGAGTCCAATGTAGAGGACAATTCGGCTAGTTTGTCGGATTTTATTCCAGCTTTACAAATGTTGGCTTGGAGTGCCCTTCTCTTTGGGATTGCTGGCTATATTTCCTATCGAATCTATAGAAAAGAGGCCTAAATGGACCAACATATCAATGTCACCTTCCGTATGAATGGTGCAAGCCATGACCTCCGTATCCCAACGCGGATGGAGGTGCGACGCTTGATTCGGGAATTGGATCAGATCTTTGGGCCTGCCATGGAGCCTAGAAGCAAGTATCAGTTGCGCGTGGTAAATAAAGGCATCTTGCTGGATGAAGGCAAGGTGGTACAAGAGTATCCGATCACAAGTGGTGATCTGATCGAGATTGAGGAGTGGTAAGGTGAAAGAAGAACAATTTACACTGGAAGAACAAGTCTTCCGTTTTGAAAAAGAAGAAACGAGCTGGCGGCTGGACCTCAAGCGTTCAGAAGTGGATAGCCAGGATTTACGCAATTTATGGATTTTGGATCTCCATCATCCCTTGTTTTTAGAGCAGAGCATGACAGCCGATCAAGACCAAATTCATCTGACCTATCAGACAGATGCTCTAGGCTTGAGTGCTGAAGAAATCAAACAATTACCAGTATCGGACCGTCTGCGTCTAGCTATCAACGTCTTGGATTTGGCGCCGGCCTTGGAGCTTCCAGTGACCTTTATGTTGCATCCCATCAATTTGTTTGTGACCAAGGACGCGCAAGTCAAGATTGCTTACCGTGGGGTTCCGGGGATGATGGTGCCGCGCAAGTGGGATCAGGTTGAATTCTTGCGCCAGGCTAAGTGCTATGCTGTCACTCTTTTTGGGGACTGGGATTTCATGGAGCTCTATCAAGGCACCCTTGAATTAGAAGATCTGCCTGATTTCTTGGTGGAAATCCGTGATGCTGCTAGCTTAGAAGAGATGAAAGCCCTCTTAGAGAAAGCCTATCAAGAACGCAAGGAAGAGGAAGAAAAGACCTTGACCTTGGTTTCAAGCCGTCAACACCGAATCTTTAAGTTGGCAACAGTGTGGCTTTCAGCTGTAGTGGCCCTCTTACTCTTGCCTTTAATCTATTTAGTCTTTTTCCAAGCACCTTTTAAAGAAAAGTTGCTTCAAGCGGATACAGCCTATCTCAAGGCAGACTACACTGGTGTGATCGATGAGTTGGAGGGAGTAGCGCCAAGCAGTCTTCCAACGACACAGAAATATCAGTTGGCGACGTCTTACTTGCAAGGCTTGAATTTCTCAGAGGACCAAAAGAAGGTCATCCTTAACAACGTCACGCTCAAGTCAGACAGTCTCTATCTTCACTACTGGATCTATATCGGCCGTCATGACTTTACCCAAGCGCTGGATACAGCTAAGCGGATCGACGATTCAGACTTGATCATCTATGCCCTTCGTAAAGAAATCAAGGCGACACGTGATAGCGAAAAACTCTCTGGTGAACAGCGCGAGAAGAAACTCTCTGAGCTTGAGGGCGAATATAAGAAATACTGGGATGCCCGCTCTAAACTCTTGGAAGCAGAGACAGATGAAACCAAATCTTCCACTAGCAGCTCAACAATGGCTTCGTCTACAGAAGGTTCCTCAACAGAAAGCTCGTCTTCTACATCTGCAAGCTCAACAGAGTCTAGCGAACACAAGGAGTAGTCTATGAAAAAACGTATCATACTCTATAAAAAAGGTTTTCGCTATGAGCTAGCGCTAGAAGAGGGAAAAACAGCGACCGTATCGAATCAAGAAACAGCTCAGTTGACCCTGGCTTCGCAAGAAAATCCCCTTCATTTCCAATGGAGTCAAGGGGAAATCTTCTACCAGTATGGTGAAGACAAGGGCGTGCTTGAAAATAGCAAGATCCTTGGAGATGTGGTCTGCTACTTGGCAGCAGGAGAAGTTCATACCTATGAACTGCTTGATAAGGAAGAAATCCTCGTGGCAGATGAAAAGGGTGCGGATGTGCGCTTGCACTATCCCGTGCGCTTTCTCCTTGTGAAAAAAGAGGAGACTTGGACTTGTCAGCTCTTATCCGGAAAACTCTACCATAACCACAAACTCGTCAGTGAAGCGACTTTTCCACTGGCCTTTGGGGATGAGCTAGCTATTGGAGATGTGACCTTTAAGCTCTATCCAGAAGAGTTTGGCGTGGAAGGATCGGTCGAAGTGAGTCCTTATCTGGTGCCTCGCTTGCATTCGCGCTATGACTTTTACAAGGACTATCCAGAGTACCACCGGTCTCCGCGGATCATCTATCGGAGCTCAGAAGACAAGATCTTGATCAATCCTCCAGGTGCGGAGCCCCAAAAACCTTCCGATGAACTCTTGAAGTTGATCATGCCCCCTCTCATCATGGTTGGGGTGACCCTCTTGATCACCATTTTCCAACCGCGGGGTCTCTATATCATTGCGACGGTATCCATGTCTGTGGTTAGTGTGATCTTTTCGGTCCAAGGATTCTTCAAGAATCGTAAGAAATACAAAGAAGATAAGAAAGAGCGCGTGGAGCTCTACCATCTCTATCTCAAGGACAAGGCTAAGGACTTGGAACAGCTATCTCGTAAGCAACGAGAAGGCATGTTTTACCATTTCCCAGCGATCGAAGACTTGACCAAGATGGTTAAACGCTATGACTCGCGGATCTACGAAAAAACACCGCTTCATTTTGACTTTTTGGCCTATCGTTTGGGCTTGGGCAAGGTTCCAACCAGCTATGAACTCAAATATGGTCAGGAAGAACGCAGTGGGAAGAAAGATGCCTTGGAAGAAGAAGGCTATGCTCTTTTCCAAGCTCATCAAAAGATCGACAATCTTCCAATTGTAGCTAGCCTTAATCGGGGACCTGTGGGGTATGTCGGTCCTCGTCCTATCGTGCTAGAACAGTTGCAACTCCTCGTTGCCCAATTGGCTGTCTTTCACTCTTACCACGATCTGACCATTATTCCGATCATTCCAGAAGAAGAAAAAGAAAGCTGGGATTGGATGCGCTGGTTGCCTCATGCGACTCTGCAAGACATGAATGTCCGTAGCTTTGTCTACAATCAGCGAACACGCGATCAGGTCTTGAACAGTCTCAACCAAATCCTCAAGCTCCGCAAGGCGCAAAAAGAGGAAGAAAAAGCCAATGACACCAAGATCTTCCATCCTCACTATGTGGTGCTCATCACCGATGAGACCTTGATTTTGGACCATGTCATCATGGAGTTCTTCCGTGAGGATCCGACAGAGCTGGGCTGCTCCATCATCTATGTAGCAGACGTGCTCTCATCTCTTTCTGAAAATATCCAAACAGTTATCTCTATCAAGGACCGCAACCAAGGGCAATTGCTCTTGCAAGAAGGGGTTCTTCGGGAGCTCGACTTCCAATTGGACCACTTCCCAGAAGGTTATGACAAGGAAGCCATCTCGCGTGGCCTAGCCCCTCTGAAGCATATCCAACAGCTCAAGAGCTCAATTCCGGACTCGGTGACCTTCCTTGAAATGTACCAGGCGGAAACTTTTAATGACCTCAAGGTCTTGAGTCGTTGGGAGAGCCATGCCCCTTACCAAAGTTTGGCAGTGCCGATCGGTCTGCGCGGGAAGGACGATTTGGTCTACCTCAATCTCCATGAAAAAGCTCATGGACCCCACGGTTTGATCGCAGGGACAACCGGTTCTGGTAAGTCTGAGACCATTCAGTCTTATATCCTGAGCCTTGCTGTCAACTTCCACCCCCACGATGTGGCTTTCCTCCTCATCGACTACAAGGGTGGGGGAATGGCCAACCTCTTCAAGGATCTGCCTCACTTGCTTGGGACCATCACCAACTTGGATGGTGCCCAGTCCATGCGGGCCCTAGCCTCTATCAATGCGGAGATCCATCGTCGGGAGCGTCTCTTTGGTCAATATGGGGTCAACCATATCAACCAATACCAAAAGAAATTTAAACTGGGTGAAGCGACAGAACCGCTTCCTCACCTCTTCTTGATCAGTGATGAGTTCGCCGAACTCAAGGTTAACCAACCAGACTTCATCAAGGAGTTGGTCTCTATTGCGCGTGTCGGGCGTTCCCTTGGGGTACACTTGATCCTTGCGACGCAAAAACCTTCTGGAGTCGTGGATGACCAGATCTGGTCCAACTCCCGCTTCAAGCTAGCCCTCAAGGTGGCAGACCGTGGAGACTCCATGGAGATGCTGCGGACGGCAGATGCGGCTGAGATCACTCAGACTGGTCGTGCCTACCTCCAAGTCGGGAACAACGAAGTCTATGAACTCTTCCAAACCGCTTGGTCAGGAGCAGACTATCAGCCTGAGAAGGACCAGCTAGGGATCGAAGACCATACCATCTACTTGATCAATGAACTGGGCCAATACGAAGTCCTCAACCAAGACCTCTCCGGTCTGGATATGGCAGAAGAAATCAAGGAAGTGCCGACAGAGCTGGATGTCATCGTGCAAGAAATCAACCACTTGCACCAACAAGAAGGCATCGCAGCTGTGGCCCAACCATGGTTGCCACCGCTTAAAGAGCGGATCACGCTGGATGAGTTGGACAAGGTCGTGCCGATCGAGGCTTGGCAAAAACGGACAGCTCCAAGCGTCCTGATCGGGGTAGCCGATATCCCGCAAGCGCAAAAGCAAGAAGCTGTCGCCATCGATCTGTCAAAAGACGGGAATATCCTCCTTTACGGAAGTCCAGGTACAGGAAAGACCACTTTCCTCCAGACAGCTGCAATGGATCTGGCCCGCAAGCAAAGCCCAGAAAATCTGACCATGTACCTGCTGGATTTCGGAACCAATGGTCTGGCACCCTTGACTCAATTGCCGCATGTGGCCGATAGCCTCCTGCTCGATCAGACGGAGAAAATCCAGAAATTCATCCGGATTATCAACCGCGAGTTGGATCGTCGCAAGAAGCTCCTGTCTGAGCATGGTGTCGGCACCATCGCCCTCTACCGTGAAGTGACCGGTAAGCAAGAGCCAACCATGGTCATCCTCATGGATAGCTATGAGTCTATGAAGGACGAGCCTTATGAGACAGACCTCTTCAAGCTCTTCATGCGGATCTCTCGTGAAGGTCTCAGCATCGGAGTGCACTTGATCATCACAGCTAGCCGTCAGAACAACCTACGGGCTCAGCTCTATTCAAACTTCAAACACCAGTTGACCTTGCCACAAAATGATATCTCTGAAGTCCGCGGTATCGTGGGAGCAACCCCACTAGCGTCTACGATGGAAGACATCAAGGGACGTGCGCTCATGAAACGTGACGAAGTCGATGTCGTCCAGTTCGCTCTACCTGTCGCAGGGGATAATGATATCCAAATCATCAACAACCTCCGCGACCAAGTCCAAAGCCTCAAAGAGATGTGGACAGGCCGCACCCCAGCAGGTATCCCAATGGTGCCAGATGAGTTGACAGAAGCAGCCTTCTATGGACGTGAGGATGTAGCAGCTTTGTTGGATGAAGGAAAAGTACCACTCGGATTGGATCTGGAAACAGTTGAGCCGGTAACATGGGATCCTGATGTATCAAACTTACTTTATTTAACAAGTAAAGAAAGTCAAATGACAAATCTGCTAAAACAATTAATCCAGTATGGTCAAAAACATCAAGAGAAGTTAGTTGTATTCGCACCTGAACATAATTTCTTACCTAAAATAGAAAATATAGAAGTATTAAGTTCAAAAGAAGATGTAATGGATATGATTGGCGGATTAGCATTAAAAGTTTCTGAGAGACTAGGTAAACGATTGACAGATCACGTAGTTAAAATCATTATCCTTGATTTTGCACACTTTGTAGATGGTTTAGATTCAGTAACACAGCAAAAATTGATCAGTGTATTAGAAAAAGGCTATCGCGTAGGTTACAGTTCTGTAATTATGAGTGATTCAGGTATTTCGAGTCGTTATGATCCTGTAACAAAAGAAGTGAAGAAAATATCACAGGTCCTTTTAGGTCTTCGATATACTGATCAGACAATTGTTACAGCAGTCAATAAACCAATTAGAGAAGGGCAACTAAACTATCAAGAGCATTATTATATTAGACAAAATACCTTGAATAAAATTAAGGTTTTAGTAGATAAGGAGTCAATATGAGTGGATCGAATATTTTAATACAAATAAGCGAAATTAATTCAGTTTTAAGTACCTCAAGGGAGAAATTAAAAAAACTACTAGCTGCTAAGAGCAAAGTAGATACGATAGAGATTGCGTTGAAGTATATTCCTGAAAATGCAGAAAGCATAAAAGACTCCTATAATTTATATGGCGCCCCATATGATGTGATGGCTACTGATGAAAAACAAGTTGTTACTCAGGCAAATACAGATTTTAAAAAAGTACGGGATACTGTATCAAATGAGTTAGAACAAGCTATTAAACAAGAAAATACTATTATAAGTAGTAATAACTATTTGTTGGAATCATTGCAAAAACAACTCAGTTTTTTAAGAGATTAAGGAGGAGAGTATGACTGAAGTTAAAATTAATAATATTTCAGAATTAGAGTCATATGGAAAGAATATAAAAGACTTCTCTGATAAGTATGAAGTAGAAACCAATGCTCTGTATCGCAATTTTACTGATAAAGCTGGTAGTGATAGTAAAGGAGAGGCGATAAAAGCTTACTTTAAAAAATTAAATAGTATACAGAGTCAAGTATTCTCAGAGTTACCTTCTGCCATTAAAAAATATGGGGAAGTTGTAACAACGTATGTTAGTGAAATTAGAGCGACAGAGTTTGTTGATAAGTGTTATAGTAGCGATACGGGAGCGAATGATTTATCAAGCCTACTTAAAGGGGCACAAACAAATGATATTTTCAATCTATCCAAAGATTTAGATGGGGTTTTTAAACAGGCTGCGGATGCAATGGGAAATTCTCCATATAATACAGAAGGGGTTCTTAATACAGCTACGACAGATTTAGAGAATGCGGCTACTAAACGAATTGAAAAAGATAAGGCGGTACAAGAAGCCTATAGTAAATTTACAAAAAATCTTGAAGACGAGACTGCTGCAATAAAGAGCTTCCAGGGTATCTTAAATAATGCGATTTACTTTACCGATATTTCGAGTTCAACAATTTTTAAAGCTATTGGAAATGGAGAACTTACTGATGAACAAATGTTCTATTTAGATGTACTTAAGACGAAGACAGATGTTCAAATTTTACAAACGATGTTAGGTGATACACCAGGAGATGTTTTAAAAATAGACCCAGAATCAATTTCTTATGATATGTATATAGTTATTGCAGATATACAAAATCATTGGACAACTAGGGAGGATCTAAAAAAATGGCAACACTTTGTAAATGCTTTAGGTGATTATTCAGTTGAACGAAATGACATTTTCACAAATAGTATATTAAAGGCAGAGGATGCTCTTGCACAAACATTAATGATCCAAATGTATCAACTGTATGAGGATAAGCCAACTTTACCAGAGAATGCAACTCCTAAACAAATAGAGAAATATGAACAAGATATGAAAAATTATCAAATTGCGTATGATTTCTATCAATCAAAGTTGAATGCAATCAATAGTAATACAGGTTTGATGTACTCTCTACAAGTTTTAGAAATAGGAACTTCCATGGAGTCCAAATTCTTCGAAAATAGAAGAACAATGGAATATTACTACTATAAAAAAGTGGCAAAAGTTGAATTAAATAACGGTCAGTTTAATATTAAAACAGATAAAGGATTCTTTCAGTTCGACGCTAGCTCGGCACAGCAGGTTTATCAACAGAGGAAACTTAAGCCTACTGATAAAGATTATACCTGGGGAGAGTATAATGAATACACAGCAACAACGGAATATTCTGATTTTGGAATGGAAGCTTCGGAGTACAGTGAACGGTTAGAAGGACTTCGGAAAGAAAGACAGAAAGCGCATGATGATTTTAACGATAGTATCCTACAAGCAGTAGCTGAAACAGGAATATCTTTTATTCCATTTGGTTCGACTGCTTTATCGGTCGTCAAGACTTTGGGTGCGGTGAGTGATGGATTTAAAGGTAATGAGTTTCAGTCTAATGGTACGGATGCTATTAAGTCGGCAAGAGATGATTATAAGAGTTTCTATAAGAAAACTACAGGTCAGGATATCCCTGATACAAAATTTGATAAATTCTGGGATCATTGGAGTAAGTTGAGCTCCGGAATATCTGATGGAGTAAAAGCTGTAAACACTTATAATTCTGCTATTAGTCAGATTGATCAGCAAACTTCCGAAGCTAGAAACGACTTGATGGAAAAGATTTTGGACTACGGAGGCTGGGACCTATCAGAAAATGGGAAATCTACTATAGCAAATGGAAGAGGTGGGCACTACTATGATTTTAATGCATTCCTGAGAGCGCATGAACTAAATGACACAGGTCTAAAAGGTTACATTAATAAGGCGACAAACCTTACTGAGAATGATTTAGATGCTGCGATCAATAAGACATTTACAGAAGAAAAAGACAAACAAGCCTATTCGGATGTTATTGCCTATGCGAGAGGTGAAAAACCAGATTTAAAATTAGAAGATATGTCTCCAGAACAATTGGAAAAATTTACTACTATTGTTAAGAATATCGGAAGAGATGGTATGTCAGGCTTGGGAGACTATTTTGATAAAGAATACCAAATAGAAGAGGTGAAGCCGTATGGTGCCAAATAGCAAAAACAGAAATAGTATATTTGCCTCTTCTCGATTATTATTAGGAACTATCTTTATTTTTCTTCTTTTTGGCTGTTCAAACCATTTAGAGGATGACCAAAAAAAATCTAGTAGTTCAGATAGAAATGAGTATTTTAGTGTTTATAACCTCAATGCTGATATTCACAAATTTGAATTTATTCATGATAAAAACGGTGTTATTGTTGAGTGGGATTTTGAAAATAACAAGGTGGCGAAAGCTATTAATTCCTCTGATTGGATTAGAGTAAATCCAAATTTTCTTGTTAGAGAGCGCGAAAAATTAAGACGAGCGACTGCTAGTAAAGAAATGAAGTCAGATGAATATGCATATCTGGACATCTTTGATTTAACCAATAAAAAAGCCCCTAAAAAAGAAATAGATGTTTGGAAATTAATGGTAAATTATTTAAAAAATGATCATATAGAGTTACATGGTACGCTGCCAATTCTTAGAAGAATAGGTGACAATGATTATGTTGTTCTCTCGATAACCGAACAGAAAAAATATCGATACTTTTTGCTAAATCTTAGAACTCTAAAAATAGATGCTGAGAAAACAGAGCAAGAGCTTAATGTGAAAAATCAGATTGACATCAGGTTGTTCACAGATGAAAAAAACAGATCGGGTGTTGAGCCTTTTGATAACGGATTTTGGAAATCACAAGATTATAACGGAGACATCAATTTAAAATATTCCGACCCATCAGTATTCAAGCTTTTTTCTAATAAGAATAGCTTTGCTTATAAAGTAATTAATGAGGAGAATGGGACTATTATAAATGGTAGGGAACTCATCAATCTTGAGACAGAATTCCTGAAAACTGGAGTATCTGTTTATGATGGTTTATACTTAGATGCTAAATGGAGTATCGAAGGGAAGACAACAAAAATCACAAACTATGAGGATATACAGAAATATTATAATGGTAGAATGGGGATAAATTAATGTATATAGAATTTAAGAGGAGGAAGTAATTATATGGTAATGGACTCGACAGTTGAAATAGATGTTGCTCATATTCATGGTATTCAAGTTGCTGCAAAAGAACTAGGTGATCAGATCACTGATGGAGCTTCAGCTGTTTCCGATGACTCAGGGGACTTGATTTCATCTGGAACAAATGAAATCAAGTCAATAGTGGGGAATGTTGCCACAGTGGTGAGTAAACTAAATAACTATTTAGACCATGTAGCGACATCGTTTCATAAAGCAGATGCTTCGATAGCCAACTCCATTTCCAAAGGTGGTGTAGTAGAATCGTATGGAAAACCGAAAAATGATACTACAGCTACATCGCCTACTGATGGTGAAAAAGCTGCAGCAGATGGTTTACCTTGATTAGTTGGCTCTTTATCAACTATAGTCAGTGGCGAAAAGTTACAACCTGGAGAGGACCAAATTGGTTCTCTCCTTTTTGATGTTCAAGGCAGTACGTAGACTAGTAGGTTTTTAATTTCTTACGTTTTCGAAAAATCTTAATGTCGTTGATCAGTTGATGAGCAATCCTAATCTTGCAAACAAAAACAACTGTCTTCCTGACAGTTGCTTTCCTAAGGAGTTTAAAACCTTATTTTAATCTCTTATATTTTGTGGCTCTTCCGATGTCTTCTCGCTGGATCTCGCCTCTTGCTACCAATTTTCTTAGTGCGCCTTCAATAGAACTGATGCTGAGGGATGGGCAGAGTTCAAGAATGTCTTGCTTGGTGAATCGTCCTAGTTTTTGTTGGGTTGCTTTTCGGACGAGTTCCATAGCAGGAAGTTTTTCTTCGATGATGGTAAATCGCTCTTCGAAGGCTTTGTAGGCTACAAGGATGGTTCCAAGCAGGTATTTCACAAATGGTAGTACGTCCTCTTGTTCTTCATGCCAATGGTGTCTTGCTTTTCTTAAAGCTTCATAATATGTTGCTTTGTTTTGGGCGATGAAAGCTTCTAAGGAGATATATTTCCCTACATAGAAGCCACTTCGATATAATAATAGGGTCGTTAATAACCGACTCATTCTCCCATTTCCATTGTTAAAGGGGTGGATGCATAAGAAATCATGGATGAAAAAAGGGATCGCAATCAGAGGTTCCACTTCAAAATTCCCTAGTATGCGATTGTATTCATAGCAGATCTTGTCCAAAGCTTCCTGTTTCGAAAGGTGCCAGCGGTGTAAATAGTACTTCCGTATGACCATCTAGTAACTAACTTGATCTTCAAATTAATTTTCGGTATGATAGTAAGGAATGATGTATAAATGATTGATAAGGAGTGACCTATGTCTAGAGAAGCTTATTTACAGCTGAAAAAAGAATTTTTGATGCGTTTTGTTTTTAATGTGGGGATTGCAGGGATCGGTCTTGTGTTATTGATGATTATGATTTTCAATCAATCACGCTATATTCCCTACTTGCTCGTGGTCATGGGGATGATTTCCTTAATGAACCAAGTCTTGGTCATGCCGATCAAGACTAAGAAAGATGCCTGTGAGAAAGAGCATCCGGAGTGGAAGGAGGTGTCGACGAAGGGCATCAAGGTCGACTCTAAAGAGCAGTCAAAACGCTACGGAGTGAGCCTGATCGCTTTGATCGTGGTCATCGGGGCTTTCTTTGCTATGTATCGTCTGACCCTCCAAGCGCAAAAAGAGCAAGAGGAGAAAGTGGAGATCCGGCAGAAGTTGTAGCCTGCTATGGAGACCAAAAGCAAGAACAAAGCTCAAGAGAAGCGGTCCAGTCTCAGATGAAGGACCTACTGCGGACACTGAGCTCTAGTTCAGAGACAGAGGCAACAAGTGGGGAGAGATCAGGATTGCCTGCTGTTGGCCAATCATCGAGAAATCACCGTCCTATCGGTGATTTTTTTGTCTTCACTTCTCCCTCGAATTAATCCTTAAATTGTGATAAAATAAGGGTTACGAATGTTTTTGAATGGTCTGTTTTTGCTTAGAAAGTAGGCTACTCAAAAGCGAGCAAAAGAATCAAGATCAAGGGAGAAACAATGTCCAACACCTTTGAAATTTTAATGGATCAGCTGGATATGCCGCTGGAGATGCGATCTTCCAGTGCCTTTTTGCATGCGGAGATTCAAGAAGTCGTGGTGCACAAGGTCAGTCGGGTTTGGGAGTTCCGCTTTGCCTTTGCGGAGGTCTTGCCCATTGCTTTGTTTAAGGAATTGCGCCAGCGCTTGAAGGACGAATTTTCAAAGACAGGAAACCAGGCGACCTTTACCATCCAAGTGGCCAATCAGGAATTTTCTGATGATTTATTGCAGGCCTACTATCGTGAGGTCTTTGAGGATGGGCCTTGCGCTAGTCAAGGCTTTAAGGGACTTTACCAGGACTTGCAGGTGCGTGCGGAAGGGCAGGAATTGATCATCTCTGGGCCTTCTTCGGTTGATACAGAGCATTTTCGTAAGAACCATTTGCCCAACCTTGCCAAGCAGTTGGAAGCCTTTGGTTTTCCGCATTTCACCTGTCGGGTGGAGTCTGATGAGGAGTTGACAGAGCAGGAAGTGGCGCGCTTTGAGGAGGAAAATGAAAAGATCTTCCAAGCGGCCAATGAAGAGACCTTGCGGGCTATGGAATCCTTGGCCCAGATGGCTCCGCCACCAGCAGTTGAAGAAAAGCCGGCTTTTGATTTCAAGGCTAAGAAGGCGGCAGCTAAACCTAAGCTAGACAAGGCTGAGATCACTCCGATGATCGAGATCACGACAGAAGAGAACCGGATTGTCTTTGAGGGTGTGGTCTTTGACGTGGAGCACAAGGTGACACGGACCGGTCGGGTCTTGATCAGCTTTAAGATGACCGACTATACCTCGAGTTTTTCCCTTCAGAAATGGGTCAAAAATGAGGAAGAAGCCCAGAAGTTTGACATGATCAAGAAGAACAGCTGGCTACGGGTGCGGGGAAATATCGAAATGAACAATTTCACGCGCGACTTGACCATGAATGTCCAAGACATCCAGGAAGTCGTGCATTATGCCCGCAAGGACCTAATGCCAGAAGGCGAGCGCCGGGTGGAATTCCACGCCCATACCAATATGTCGACGATGGATGCCCTGCCGGAAGTCGAAGAGCTGATCGCTAAGGCAGCTGAGTGGGGGCATAAGGCGGTGGCCATTACCGACCATGGCAATGTACAGAGTTTCCCGCATGGCTTTAAAGCAGCCAAGAAGGCTGGAATCCAGCTGATCTATGGGCTGGAAGCCAATATCGTAGAGGACAAGGTGCCCATCACCTATAATGAGGTGGATCTGGACCTCAATGAAGCGACTTATGTGGTCTTTGACGTGGAAACGACGGGACTTTCAGCCATTTATAATGACTTGATCCAGGTCGCTGCTTCTAAGATGTACAAGGGCAATGTCATTGAGGAGTTTGATGAGTTTATCGATCCAGGCCATCCTCTGTCTGCCTTTACGACCCAATTGACAGGAATCACCAACGAGCATGTCCGGGGTGCCAAGCCCTTAGTGCAGGTCTTGAAGGAATTTCAGGCCTTCTGTGAGGGGACGGTTCTTGTCGCCCACAATGCCACCTTTGACGTGGGCTTCATGAATGCAAACTACGAGCGTCATGGCCTACCAAAGATCACTCAACCAGTCATCGATACCCTGGAATTTGCCCGCAACCTTTATCCAGATTTTAAACGGCATGGCTTGGGGCCATTGACCAAGCGCTTTGGAGTAGGCTTGGAGCACCACCACATGGCCAACTATGATGCGGAAGCAACGGGCCGCCTGCTCTTTATCTTTATCAAAGATGTCGCTGAAAAGCATGGGGTGACCAATCTCAAGGATTTGAATATCGATTTGATCGATGAGAATTCTTATAAGAAGGCGCGGGTCAAGCATGCGACCCTCTATGTTAAGAATCAGACTGGCCTTAAGAACATGTTTAAACTGGTTTCACTTTCTGGGACCAAGTATTTCGAAGGAGTTCCACGGATTCCCAAGACCGTGCTGGACGCCCACCGCGAAGGCTTGATCCTCGGATCGGCCTGCTCAGAAGGGGAAGTCTTTGATGCGGTCATGTCGCAAGGTGTGGATGCGGCGGTCGAAGTGGCCAAGTACTACGACTTTATCGAGGTTATGCCACCGGCTATCTACGCGCCTCTCATTGCCAAGGAGCAGGTCAAGGATATGGACGAGCTCCAGACCATTATCAAGAGCTTGATCGAAGTGGGAGATCGCCTCGGCAAGCCCGTTCTTGCGACAGGAAATGTCCACTATCTGGAACCGGAAGATGAGATCTATCGGGAGATCATTGTACGCAGTCTTGGTCAAGGGGCTATGATCAACCGGACCATCGGGCACGGGGAAGATGCCCAGCCAGCGCCACTGCCAAAAGCGCATTTTAGAACCACCAATGAAATGTTGGATGAATTTGCCTTTTTGGGAGAAGACTTGGCACGCAAGATTGTTATTGAAAACACCAATGCGCTCGCAGAGACCTTTGAGCCGGTCGAAGTGGTCAAGGGTGACCTCTATACGCCATTTATCGACAAGGCCGAAGAAACAGTTGCAGAATTGACCTATAAGCGAGCCTTTGAGATCTATGGTAATCCGCTCCCTGATATTGTCGATCTGCGGATTGAAAAAGAATTGACCTCCATCTTGGGGAATGGCTTTGCCGTGATTTATCTGGCATCGCAAATGCTGGTGCACCGTTCCAATGAGCGGGGCTACCTGGTTGGATCGCGTGGATCTGTCGGATCCAGCTTTGTCGCGACCATGATCGGGATTACCGAGGTTAATCCGCTTTCGCCTCACTATGTTTGCAGCCAGTGCCAGTACAGTGAGTTCATCACAGACGGTTCTTATGGATCTGGTTTTGATATGCCGGACAAGGATTGTCCAAACTGTGGCCACAAGCTCAGCAAAAATGGACAGGATATTCCTTTTGAAACCTTCCTTGGTTTCGATGGGGACAAGGTACCCGATATCGATTTGAACTTCTCAGGGGAAGACCAGCCGAGTGCCCACTTGGATGTTCGTGATATTTTTGGGGAAGAATATGCCTTCCGGGCAGGAACGGTAGGTACAGTCGCAGCTAAGACTGCTTACGGTTTTGTCAAGGGCTATGAGCGGGATTTTGGCAAGTACTACCGAGATGCCGAGGTCGAACGCTTGGCTCTTGGTGCAGCTGGGGTCAAACGGACGACCGGTCAGCACCCAGGGGGAATCGTTGTTATTCCAAACTATATGGATGTCTATGACTTTACTCCGGTCCAGTATCCGGCAGATGATGTGACAGCTGAATGGCAGACCACCCACTTTAACTTCCACGATATCGATGAGAACGTCCTCAAGCTCGATGTTCTGGGACATGATGATCCGACCATGATTCGCAAGCTCCAAGACTTGTCAGGCATTGATCCGAACGATATCCCTATGGATGATCCAGGGGTCATGGCACTCTTTTCTGGGACGGAAGTGCTAGGGGTGACAGCCGAGCAGATCGGAACGCCGACGGGAATGTTGGGGATTCCAGAGTTTGGGACCAACTTTGTTCGGGGCATGGTCGAAGAGACCCATCCGACGACCTTCGCAGAGTTACTTCAGCTCTCTGGTCTGTCTCACGGTACCGACGTGTGGTTGGGAAATGCCCAAGACTTGATCAAGGCGGGCATTGCCGATCTATCGACCGTTATCGGGTGTCGGGATGACATCATGGTTTACCTCATGCACGCGGGGCTCAAGCCTAAGATGGCCTTTACCATCATGGAGCGCGTGCGGAAAGGGATGTGGCTCAAGATCTCAGAAGAAGAGCGCAATGGCTACATCCAAGCCATGAAGGAAAACAATGTCCCTGAATGGTACATCGAGTCCTGTGGAAAAATCAAGTACATGTTCCCTAAAGCCCATGCGGCAGCCTATGTTATGATGGCCCTTCGTGTGGCCTACTTTAAGGTGCACCATCCACTTTATTACTACTGTGCTTACTTCTCGATTCGGGCCAAGGCCTTTGACATCAAGACCATGGGAGCAGGCCTTGAGGCCGTGAAAGCGCGGATGAAGGAAATCGCCGAGAAACGCAAGAACAACGAAGCTTCCAACGTAGAGATCGATCTCTACACCACCCTTGAGATTGTCAATGAGATGTGGGAGCGGGGCTTCAAGTTTGGCAAGCTAGACCTCTATCGCAGTCAGGCGACAGAATTCTTGATCGATGGGGATACATTGATTCCGCCATTTGTCGCTATGGATGGTCTAGGAGAGAACGTTGCCAAGCAAATCGTGCGGGCGCGTGAAAAAGGAGAATTCCTCTCTAAGACCGAGCTCAGGAAGCGCGGCGGTGTCTCTTCAACCCTGGTTGAAAAGATGGATGAAATGGGTATTCTTGGCAATATGCCAGAGGATAATCAGTTGAGCCTCTTTGATGATTTGTTTTGATGGAGGGAATCCATTTACAAAAGCTGATCCAGTTTCATTGAATGAAAAATGAATATCAAAAAGAAGGCTATTGTATATCCGATGGATTTACAATAGCCTTCTTTTTTGATACAATAAAAGATAGAAAGAAGGTGAGAATATGTCAAAGACGAGCATGAGTATCCGTTTGGATAGTGAGGTTAAGGAGCAGGCCCAACTGGTGTTCAATCATTTGGGAATGGATATGACAACAGCTATCAACATTTTCCTTCGTCAGGCTATTCAATATCAGGGCTTACCTTTTGATGTTCGATTAGACGATCACGGGAAGTTGCTCCAAGTCGTAACGGATGTAGAGCAAAATAGGAATATGAGTCAACCCTTTGAATCAGTCTCAGACTTGATGGAGGACTTGCGTGCTTAAGATTCGTTATCATAAACAGTTTAAAAAAGATTTTAAGTTGGCAATGAAGCGAGGTTTGAAGGCAGACTTGTTAGAAGAAGTTTTGAATTTTCTGGTTCAAGAAAAAGAACTTCCTGTCCGATATCGTGACCATCAATTGACCAATTCCAAGCATTTCCAAGGTGTCCGGGAGTGTCATATCCAGCCGGATTGGCTTTTGGTTTACAAAGTAGATCAGGATGAATTGATTTTAAACTTACTGAGGACAGGAAGTCACAGTGATTTGTTCTGATGGATTCAACGATCCTCGCTCGGTTTGAGGTTGGCTAATGATAGAAAAGAAAAAAAGAGCAATACCCTGGAAGTCAGGGAAAGTCATTTCCATTCGCCTACGAAACGGCGTTTATGTCTTAGCACAAATGGTGCGAGAGCCCTATCTGGTGTTTTTTAACCATTTCAAGCGGGAAAATAGCTGGAAGGGAGTGACCTTGAAAGAGGAGAACATTCTCTTTCAAGGTCACTCGTCAGTTTCTACGCTCTAGTCCTGTAACGATTGTCAAAGACCTTGAGCCCCTGTTAGATTATCGGTTACCCAAAGAATGGATTTATAGCCATATGGGTGGGCACCCGATTACGGTTTCGGTGAAGGGACGGGAGCGCCAAGTAGCTGGTTTTGGCCAACGGCTTTCCTTGGTTCAGGCGGACAAGGAAAGTGGTCAACCAGAGGATAATCCTCTGCTGGGACTCTTCCAAGCCTATATCCTACCAGATATACAAGAACAGGATTGGGAGCGAGTAGGGCAGGCTGAGCTCATGTCTCTCGAAGTTTTTCCAACGCTCAATGAACGTCTCTATCTCTGCTTTCTTTTTGGGAAAAATGTGAATCCAGAGCTAGATATCTCATTAGGAAAGCCCCTGCCCGATGAGTATGAAACCTATCTCGATATTCTTAGCAACAGCCCAGAGGCGCGACGCCTCTATCTGGGTGAGGAGGATAACTAAGAAAGGAATGGAATATGAAGTTAGAAATTTTTGCAGAAGACAAACCAGCTGAAAAAGTCTTTGAGTACAAGCTGGAAGTGGCAGACAATGTGCTGCTCCTTTCCACTGCCATGCTCTCAGGAGCAATTGCTCTAGCCGGCTTGTTTTCAGCCTTGAAAGATTAACTGACAGCCTCTATTTTCCTTTTGAAAATAGAGGTTTTTCAGTCCTTTCAGATCTGATAAGTGTTTTCTTTGGCACTGGATTGTGTTAAAATTTTTAGTAACAAGTGTTTATAACAAGGAAATGGAAAAACAATGGATTTTCTTTCAAAAAGATGAAAAAAGGAGAAGAGCGTGGCAAGATATTTAGTAGGGCCTTACAACAATAGTTGGAACTTTATGGATGCGGTTGAAAAAGCGCAGGATGGAGATACCATCGAGTTTGAAAATGGGTATGTCTTTCAATGGCCGACAGATGAGGTGATTGTGATCAACAAGAGCCTTCATTTTGTGGGGCATGTGGTTCCAAATCCAAATGGTAATGGGCGCATGTTTAACAACACGATTGAAGCTTCTTTCCGATTTGTAGAGGGAGCTCAGGTGACATTTGAAGATCTGTGGTTTAAAGTTGGTGGGAACTATACTGCCTTGACCTTATGGAATGAGTCGGCTATCACCTGTAAACAGGTCTATTTTGAAATCACCACTCCGACAAATAGTGAATTTTTTATCTATATGGATACGCATTCGAAAATGACATTGGATGGAGTTGGGATGAAGGTTCCGGAAAAACACCAAAGTGTCATCGGAATGTCAGCATCGGAATTGTTTATTCAAAATTCAACGATTTTTTCTAAGATAGATCTGTCAGAAGGCTCTAAATTGGCCTTAGAAAATGTCCATATTGAAAAATTTGGGAATAATACCATCCATGCCAAGGACTCAGAAGTGATCGCAAAAAATTCAACGATTACAGGCGGGGATCTGGAAAAGGATTTTCCACCAGTTTGGTTGAGGAATGTCATCTGGGAGTCTGAAAACTGTAAAATTGAGTTGCCTACTGGAACTGGAGTCTGTCTTGACAATAATGTTCAATTCAATTCGGATTCGGATCGTATAACCTCCATCAATTCATTCAATAGTATGATCCGAGCTCACCAGGCTACATTTACAGAATTTTTATGCGTCTATGAAGAGTCCTTTGCTTCCCTGACTGGAGAAACGACCTTCTTGAATGAGAATACCCAAACCATTTCGTTTGGAGTTTTTGATGATGGTGTGCTGATGGCTGAGCATATGATTTGTCATAAGATTGCGGATCCTAATATACGGCTTCAAGGTGGAGCTTTTGCGAAGGTGGACACCGTGACCTATAGGCAGGGCGATGCGCGTGATCTGACCAAGGAAATCGAGGATGACTGTGACTATCTTGTTGGTAGAGAAGTGGCGAAGGGCAATGCGCAAGTCGTTCCTACGGGACAGGCGACGGATGCAACGGTGGCTCCAACCACCGCAAGAGACTCTGGACCAGAGAAGAAACAAGATGCTCTTCAAGAACTCAATAGCCTGATTGGTCTTGAAAAAGTCAAACATGAGATCAAGAAAATGATCAACATGGTGGAATTTAACAAGAAACGAATCGCCAGTGGCAAGGCTCCTGAAAAGCAAACCTTGCATGCTGCCTTTATGGGAAATCCTGGTACAGGGAAAACCACTGTGGCCCGTCTGTTAGGACAAGTGCTCTTTGATGCAGGTGTTCTCTCAGGGGAGGAATTCCGTTTCGTGGAAGCAACGGAGTCCGATTTGATCTCTTCGAATATTGGAGGAACAGCTGAACAGACCCAAGCCCTGCTTGAAAAAGCGCGAGGAGGCATCCTCTTTATTGATGAAGCCTATAGCTTGGATAAAAAAGATAGCGGTGCGGACTTTGGGATCGAGGCGATCAATACCATCCTCAAATTTATGGAGGACAATCGTGACGACATCATGATTATCTTTGCCGGCTATACCAAGGAAATGGAGGAGTTCTTAAAGACCAATCCAGGCCTTCGTTCTCGGGTGCCAAATAATTTCATCTTTGAAGATTTCACAGGAGATGAGATTGTCCAACTAGGTGAAATGATCCTAAGCAAAGGAGACTACAAACTAGAAGACCGGGATTACTATGCGCGGCATGTTAAGCGGGCTTATGATGGCTCGCTAGATAAGAGCAATGGTCGCTGGATACGTAACTTGGATGAGCAATTGACCAAGACCATGGCGGATCGGGTGGTGGCCCAAGGTTCTGACGATATTGAGACCATCCTCAATAGCGATATCGATGCTGTCCTTAACCAAGGTAAGTATCAAGCAGGAGCCGACAAGGAAGAAGATGGGATGGCTGCCCTCAACCGATTGGTTGGAATTGCTAAGGTGAAAGAGCAAGTCGAACAATTCGTGGCCATGGCTGAGTTCAATCAAAAACGGGCTGAACAAGGTGGCATCGTCGAAGACACGACCTTGCACTCTCTCTTTCTTGGAAATCCTGGTACAGGGAAGACCACCGTGGCCCGCATTTTGGGCAATATCCTCTTCCAAAAAGGGGTTGTCAAGCAGAAGAAATTCATCGAAGTTTCGCGGAGCAATCTGGTTGGAGGCTACCAAGGTCAAACAGCCTTGAAGACGCGTGAAGTCTTGGAGAGTGCACTGGGTGGGGTTCTCTTTATCGATGAGGCCTACACGCTCTATACCGGTTTAAATGATGATTTTGGGAAAGAAGCCTTGGACGAAGTCCTCAAATTTATGGAGGACCACCGCCGCGATATCGTCATTATCTTTGCTGGTTACACGAAAGAGATGCACGACTTCTTGCAGGTCAATTCAGGTCTACAAAGCCGGATCCCGACTACATTTGATTTTGAAGACTACAGCCCAGATGAGATCGTGGAGATCGGTCTGTTAGGATTGCGTAAGCAAGGTTACCAGGTCAATGAAGCCCTTTATGGAGAGATTGTGAAAGGGAATTATATGCGTGCCAATGACCATAGTAATGGTCGCTGGGTCCGCAATCTTAATGAAAAACTCTTGCGCAAAGTATCGACTCGGGTAACCCGTGAAGGTAGTACAGACTACAATTCCATTTTGGATCAAGATTTGGAAGCCTTGAGAGAGAATAGAAGTTCTGAACAACCTCATACCGTGGATGATCAAGGCTATGTTCTTCCTTAAGTTGAAGACAAAGTCTTCTTAGAAACTTTCCTTAGGTGAGTACGGACGTCAGCGAACTTCTACGAAGTTCCATGACTAA
>OBVV01000062.1_pt1 | contig 59798 bp, 50 predicted proteins | sample 1476221 | NCBI WGS metagenome assembly OBVV01 (sample SAMEA2580029, study PRJEB22360) | human gut metagenome | biome: human gut; feature: human-associated habitat; material: faeces | place: Denmark | collected 2008/2010 | reverse complement strand
TATATTTGTATATATGAATCCATTAAAAAATTTTTAACGTTTTCCTATTAAAATTAGAAAAAATTATTCTTATAATTCAATTTCTCTAAAAAATTTCAATTGCCAATTTTGTGTTGCTAGAGCCGTTGTATTTAAATTTGTGCACCAAGGTGGATAAAATCTCATAGACATTTTTCCATTGTTGTCTTTTGTTGATAGAATTTTTCTACGGATTGCCTCTTCATTTGAAATAATAAAAAGTCCGCTCTTATCATTATCGATAACAACAATAACGAGTTCATCTCCTAAATCTTCATTGGTATAAGGAATGTTCTTGTTATTTTGGTCTTTTTTCCAAAATGCTGTAAAATATCCTTCTTTTTTCGGTGTTCTTTTTGCTAAGCGACATCTTTTATATTCTTTATCTTCATCTTCCTTTATATTGATGAGGATGCCTTCGTATTTTTCATTACACTTTTCTTCAATGAATTCAAAATCACCATAAAACTTATGTAGAACATCAAGTATTTTCATTATGATGTAGAGGTCCTCCTTGGAATTTTCTTAATGATTTTATTTGCGTAATTTAAATTATGTAAATAAATGTTACAACAACAAATCTTTGATTTTTCCAATTTCACTTTTTGGAATTACGAGATGAATCATATCACCGAGATACATTCTGGTTGAGCCGTTAACTGTTTGACTCTTACCGTTATGAACTTGGGTGGTGATGAGGACGTTGTGTGGCAGGTTGAGTTCGTGTACTTGTTTTCCAGCGATTTTGTCAGATACAGGGATTTCAATGAGAGTGACTTCTCCTTCATCTGTCGCTTCTTCTGGCAGCATTTTTTCCAACATGGCCTCATAGACTGGCGCACCTTTAAGTAAATCCATGATGATATAGGCAACTAAGGTTACTAAACCAAGTGGCATGAGGTTGCGAATATCTCCTACCATCTCAGTTACGAGTATCATAGCAGTTAAGGGAGCCTTGGATATTGCTCCAAAGTATCCACTCATTCCCAGAATGACAAATATAGGAAATTGTTCCTGACTGACAAGTCCAATATTCACACAAATGACACCAACTAGGGCACCAAGTAAGGAACCAAGCGCCAAAATTGGTAGGAAAATTCCTCCTGGAAGACCACTTCCATAGCTAATCATGCTCCAAACAAAGCGGATCAAAAAGTAAGCTAATAGAACTTGGAAACTAAAATTTTGCTCAGTTAAGGAAAGAACCAGCTGATTTCCACCACCAAGGATTTGCGGTAAGAAGATCCCAACTGGTATGATGAGAATAAAGGCGAAAATTGGGTAATAAGCTCTATCCAAACGGATTTTTTGCCCAATCCAGTCATAAACTCTACCAACATTGAGTACAGCTTTTTCATAAAGAAAACCAGAAAGTCCTAGAAAAATTCCCATGAGGAGGTAAATCCAATACTGATCTAGGGTCATGAGTGGGATATTATCTGGCATATCCAGTACGGGTGTTAGGCCAAATATGAGCAGAGAAACAAAGTTTGCTACGAGACTGGCTGCTAGAGTTGAGACCCAGAAAAAGCGTGAAAAATGGTGATAAACTTCTTCTACGACAAAGAGGAGGCCTGCTATTGGTGCATTAAAGGCTGCGGCTAATCCTGCTGCAGCTCCACTCGCAATCAAGGATCGTTCCTCTACTGGACTGGATTTAAGCCACTTAGCAATACCTTTACCACCGACCGCCCCAAGTTGAATACTTGGCCCTTCACGCCCCAGCATAAGGCCACTTGCAATAGCAAGAATTCCTAGAATATATTTTTTCCAAAGTACGCCCCACCAGTTTAGGGTCATGAGCCCTTTCAGTTCGGCTTCGACTTGAGGAATTCCTGAACCCTTGATATCTTTTTCTGACCGAGTTAATTTCACACTGAGCCAACAAACTATTAAATAAAATAGACCAACGATAAAAAGATTGCGCACTAGGTGCGCTTGATCTTGATAAAGTCCTTGTATCAGGTGGAAGCCTTTTTCGATTGAAAACCGAAAGGATCCGACGATGAGTCCGACGACGAGACCAACAATGATTCCTCGTCCAACTTGGGATAATATAGTGCTTGAGGCAAAGGCAAATTCTTTCTTGGAACTGAGTGTTTCTGACTGTTCCTCCATAATCATTCCTTCTAACTTAACTTTCTTTTTCTCCTGAAACCAGTGATTTAACGGGTTCAAAGCTGGTCCGGTGAATTGGGGTAACTCCTAGTGTTTCAAGTCCTTCCAGGTGTTTAGCTGTGCCATAACCGGCATTAGCAGCGAAATCATAGCCAGGGAACTGCTGGTCGTATTCCTTCATCAATTCATCACGTGTCACCTTAGCTACTATAGATGCTGCTGCAATCGAGAGGGAATTGGCATCTCCTTTGATGATAGATGTTTGTGAAATGGGCAATTCTAGTTTCATGGCATCGATCAAGAGATGCTCAGGTTGCGGACTGAGCTGGGAGATTGCTTCCTTCATGGCCAGTTTGGTTGCTTCATAGATATTGACTTGGTCGATGACCTGATTATCCATGACACCAATCCCGATTGACAAGGCTTGATTTTGAACGGCTTGATAAATTTCCAGATGTTTCTTTTTAGGAATTTTCTTGCTATCGTTGAGGCCTTTAATCTTACAATTTTTAGGTAAAATAACGGCTGCAGCGACTACAGGACCAGCCAGAGGACCACGGCCAACCTCATCAACACCAGCAATTAAGGTCAAACCTTGCTTATACAGTTCTTTTTCGTAGGAAAGCATGATTTCCAAACGAAGATCCTCATCTAATTCAGCTTGAATGGCTTTTTTACGTTTGCTGATTTCTTTTTGAACTCCAGAGCGACTATCCTTTTCGAGTTCTAAAAAAACGGGACTTTCTAAATTCTTGACTGTTGCAAGGAGTTCTTTGATTTCTTTAATCGTCGCCATCGAGGTCATCCAATGTATCTAAGGTATAGTTACCGAGTTTGCCATCGCGGACTTCCTTCACGAAGAGACTGTAAAAACGATCATAGTCATCACGGAAACCGAGAGCACGGGTCATATCCATAATAATAACAGGCGCTTCTTCTTCAATTTTCATTTGTTTGAAGCGTTCAGCCAGCTTTTCTGGATAATGTTCTTTGAAATAATTGATACCAAAAATGGTCACCTCATCCATAGGAAGCAACTGGTCTTTGATAGCTCCAGTCAAGGCCAGTTTCAGTGCAACAGTTTCATCCTCAAATTTAGGCCAAAGAATCCCTGGCGTATCTAAGATTTCCAAGTCTTTGTTGGTTTTAAGCCATTGTTGCCCCTTGGTAACACCTGGTTTGTTGCCGACAACGGCAATCTTCTTACCAGCCAAACGGTTCATGAGAGTTGATTTACCAGCGTTTGGAATCCCAATAATCATGGTACGCAAGGTTTCAATTTTGATACCACGTTCTTTCTGACGAGCAATCTTATCAGCCATGAGCTTTTTGGCAGCATCTGTTACGACTTTAACAGTCACTTGCTCTTTAGAGTTGATAGCCAGCGTCTGAATTCCTTGTGATTCAAAATACTGACGCCATTCCTTGGTCATTGCTGGATCAGCCAAGTCCGCCTTGTTTAAAATCAAGAGTTTTGGTTTGTCACCAACAATCTTGGTCAACATAGGATTTTGACTAGATAGAGGTAAGCGTGCATCCACCAAAATCGTCACAAAATCAACAAATTTTAAATTTTCCTGCACCTGTCGACGCGCTTTAGACATGTGACCAGGAAACCATTGAATAGTGGCCATAATATATCTCCTTCGGATTGAAAAAACTGTAAAAACGTTTTCTTTCTTATCCTCTATTCTATCATAAATTATTCTTTTTTGCACAAGCTTTTATTTGTAATAGCTACTTTATAAAGGAAGGCTGATTTCAAATTCACTTAATTTATATATTAACTTTATATAAAATTCTAAGACTTATATATTTAGTTTTAGATGAGTATTCGAGATAAAAATGGGACTATACAATTTGTCAAAATTCCTTCTATCCAGCTTTCTTGTGCTGAGGAGAGATGCTCTGTTTGAAGGCTTTCTTTTAGAAAATCTCGAACTTGTTCTGGTGCGATTTCAAACTCAAAGGCTTTCATTTTATAGAAAAAGTCGAGCAGATGGTCTGACAGATATTCAGTTGAAAATGGCACTTCTCCACTTTTTCGATATTCTAATAAAAGCCTAGAAAATCGAGCTTTTTCTTCAGGAAACTCACGAAAATAGGAATTGAGGAGCCAGGTCTGCTTCTGCTTTCTTTCAATTGGATCTTGACTAGCAATTCGTTGGTCTTTTTCCAACTCTTTTTGGTATTGTTTGGCCTTGATAGCCCGTTCTGTTCGATTTTTACCAAAAAGTATTTTCTCCCACTTGCGTTCTTCTTGAGTCAGGGTCTCTGTAAAGCCAAAGTAATCTTGGTATGCACGCTCTGCTGGTCCCATAGCTAGAACTAGATTGTCTGCATATTGTTTGGCGATTCTATCTCTTTTCTTGCGCTCTTTCTCTGCCTGGATACGGAGTTCCTGTTCGTAGTCAATTTTTTCCTTTCCTAGCTTGACAAGGTAGAGTTGGTCATCTGATTTGCCAAGTAAAAAGGGTTTGATACACTTTTCAAGGACTTCTTCCATCCGAGCCTTCTTCTTGGGCTCTGCCTTGATCCAACTTCCTCCTTGAAAGACTTCTAGGAAGAGCTGGTAGTCTTTCTCAGGTGAGAACTGATTGCCACGATTGGGTTTAAAAACACCTTTTTCCCAGAGCCATTTTAGAAGACGCTCGTCAAATTCACTCTTATTGACTTTGATTTTTTCCTTTTTCTGGGCTTTTCTGGTTAGATTTTCAACCTTTCTGAGCAGTTTTTCTTCCTCTTCCAGTTGCTGGTCAAGGGTCAATCGATGAAAGTGTCTGACGCAGTCGCTACCGATGGGAAAGAGGCGTTGGCCTGTGATACCGTTAAAGAGTTCGTAGGCGTATTTGATAGCATTTCCACAGACACAATTGCTACGGCCGATACCGTTAAAAATCAAGGAAACTTCATTCCATTCCTTGGTAGCTTGTTCCCAAGTATCAGCTTTTGAAGCCTGTAACACCGCATCATGCAGGGATTTTCTAACTGGAAGTGTCATGAGGTCTCCTTTCTAGATTATACTTTTACAACTTGAACCTCGTCTTTACCGAGTAAAATCAAGTATTTCTCAATATTTTCAATCGAATAGGCTCGAGATAAAGCCTCTCCGTATAGGGCTAACTGACCACGATAGCGGTCTATGAGTTGACTTGGTTCATCATAGCGGTCTGTCTTATAGTCGAACAGAACAATTTTGTCTTCGTAAAGTAGATAGCCATCAAGGATACCACGGACAACAAAGTCTTCCTGACTCTTTTGATCTCGTTTGAGCATGGAGAAAGGTTGCTCGCGATAAAGATGGTTGGTATTGGCAAGAATTTCCTGACCGAGTTCTGTGTCAAAGAATGCAAGAATTTTCGCAAGATTAATCTTGTCTCTGACAGCTGGGTTGGTTTGAACTTGTTTGAGAGTTTCTGTCAGGCTAGCAAGCGTTGGTCGCTGGCTGAGGTCAATTCTCTGCATGAGTTCGTGGGTAGCACTACCAATCTCAGCTCCTGTTACCTTTTCTTTGGTTGAAAAATCTGGCAAATCAAAGCTGATTTTTCACAGAACTCACTGGCCTTGACCTGCAATCTCGACACCTTCCATATCCATAACTGGTTCGTAGAATTTCTTGATTTGACTTGGGGTTTGAACACTAGGAAGTTCAATGGCTGCGCGGTGAAGAGTATTATAAACTTCCACCTCTTTCAGCATTTCAAGGGCTTCTTTGATGGTTTCTGACTGACGGTTATCTGCTTGAGAGCTATCTTGGAGAGGGCTCTTGTTTTCCAACTCTCCGATAGCTTCTCTGGTCAACTGATCTTCTCCAACAAAACGATAACTAAAGTTGAGATGATCCTTGGCAAATACTTTACTGATAGCCCACATCCAATCTTGGAAATTCTTGGCTTGAAGTCTAGTGTTGCTATTTAGTTTTCCATTTTTAGCTGCTGGATATTCCTTGGCTTCCAGCTTTTCACGAGAACCCTTACCGACAAGATAGAGCTTTTTCTCAGCCCGCGTCATAGCAACATACAGTAGACGCATTTGCTCAGAATAGCTTGCCAGCTGCAGTTCTTCCTCATTCTGACTATAGGTCAAGCTAGGAATAGAGAGTTTAATGGTTTTAGGATAGTGATCTTCCACTGCTCCTGTCTCCATCTTGGCAATGTACTTGACACCAAGACCATTCTGACGACTGAGAATTACTTCTGACATAGAGTCTTGCTTGTTGAAATCTTGATCCATGTTAAGGATGAAGACGTAAGGAAACTCCAGGCCTTTACTCTTGTGGATGGTCATGAGCTCTACTGCGTCCTTAGGTGGTGCGACAGCCACGCTTGCAAGATCGTGCTGGGCTTCTAAAACTTGGTCAATCATACGAATAAAACGCGACAAGCCCTTGAAATTGCTCTTTTCAAATTGATCAGCACGCAGTGCTAGGGCATAGAGATTGGCCTGTCTAGCAGGACCATTTGGCAAAGCTCCCACATAATCATAATAAAAACGGTCATTGTAAATCTTCCAAATCAGGTCATAGAGGGAGTGGGTTTTGGCATACAAGCGCCAAGAAGCCAATATATCCATGAATTGCTTTAGTTTCTCGGCTAGAGCTGAGTGAATCAAGACTTTTTGGCATGTTACCATTTTTTGTGCATTGACCAGTTTCTCATAGAGATTTTCTTGGACTTTGTCCTCATCTTTCTGAAGAGACAAACGTGCTAACTCGTCTTCATCAAAGCCAAACATAGGAGACTTCATAAGGGCAAGCAAGGCATAGTCTTGTAAGGGATTGTGAATGACACGAAGGGTTTCCAGCATGACTTGCACTTCTAGGGATTGGAGATAATTGTTTTGCTCTCCATCAGTTTTGACAGGAATTCCGTATTCAGACAGGGCGAGGAGAATCTGGTCATTACGACTGCGGCTGGAGGTCAGAAGGGCAATTTCCTTAAAGGAAACACCTTTTTCTTGATGAAGTTTCAGAATCTCCTTGATGACTAAGCGCATTTCCCCTGTTAATTTCGTTTCTACTTGGCTCTCTTCTTCCTCACCTGTATCGTCCTTGTCGTAGATGAGAAATTCTGCCTTGTTGTCTGGATTGGGAGTCAGTTTGGTATTGGCAAAAACAAGTTGGTGCATATTATCATAGTTGATTTCGCCGACCTCTTGGTCCATAAGGCGTTTAAAGACATCATTGGTTGCTGACAGCACTTCTGAACTACTACGGAAATTTTCTTTAAGCAAAATCAGCTTGCCTTCGTCTGGATTTTGCGCATAGCGTTGGAACTTTTCATTGAAAATCTGCGGATCTGCCTGACGGAAACGATAGATAGATTGCTTGATATCTCCCACCATAAAGCGATTGTGTCCATTAGAAAGTAATTCCAGCATCCGTTCTTGAATATGGTTGGTATCCTGATACTCGTCTACCATGACTTCATGGAAACGTTCCTGATAAGCTTCACGGACTTGCGGGAATTTCTCTAAAATCTCAATGGTGTAATGGCTGATATCAGCGAATTCAAAGGCGTTTTCCTGATGCTTACGTTCACGATAAGCTTCCACAAAATCACTCATGAAGATTTGGAAAGTCTTAGCTAGTTCCCAGGTATCTCCATGATAACGTTCTTGATAGTCGAGAATCGTTATCTGGTCTGACAGTTGTCCTAGTTTAGCAAACTGGGTCTTTCTCTCTTCGTTGTAGGCATCGGCCAGTGGCTTCAAATCAGCCTTACGACTGGCATTAGTCAGAGCTCGGCCGTTTTTCTCCTTAGAGATGGAGACAACACGCGCAAGCACTGCCTGATAAGCCTGACTATCGGACTTTTGATTTAAGGAGCCAATTTCATCCAGAATCAACTGAACATTTTCTAAATAGGCAGCCTTGGGAAACTCCTTGGCATCATTATCCAGATGATAACGGAAAAAGCTTTCCAAATCCCAAAGGGCTTGTTGGATTTGTTCAGTTAGTTTTTCTTTTTCACTGCTAAAATCAGCTTTTTCAAAGCCTTTGAGGAAAGATTCACTCAGCCACTTTAGAGGATTACTGGTGGATTGGAGGAAGTCATAAATTTTATAGACTTGCTGGCGCAGCCCCCGTTCATCCTTGCCACGCCCAGCAAAGTTTTTCAGCAAATGACTAAACTTCTCTTTCTGTTTACCTTGATAATGGGATTCAAAGACCTCATGGAAGACTTCATTTTTTAGAAGGAGTTGCTCGCTTTGGTTTTGTAAAATACGGAAATTAGGCGCAATGTCAATCAGATAACCATGTTTACCAAGGAATTTTTGTGTAAAAGAGTCCATGGTACCAATAGCCGCGTTGGGTAAGTCTGCCAACTGGCGACCCAAGTGTTGTTTGAGGTCGACATCATCCGTTTCTTGAATTTGTTGGCTGATTTTTTTCTCCAACCGTTCCTTAAGCTCAGTGGCTGCCTTAACGGTAAAGGTTGAGATGAAGAGTTGAGAAATTTCCACACCACGCGCCAATTGGTCCAGAATGCGCTCTGCCATGACGAAGGTTTTCCCAGAACCAGCAGACGCTGAAACCAGGATATTTTGACCAGAAGTGTAGATGGCTTCGATTTGTTCGGCAGTTTTCTTTTGTTCCTTGCTCGAATTTGCTTCTGCTTCTTGCAGTTTTTGAATTTCTTCCTCAGTTAAAAAGGGAATAGGCTTCATCGATTCAACTCCTCTCTTATTTTTTCAAACCAAGCTTGCTTGAGTTTTTCTCCGACCAGACGCTTACCATCAGCTAAGTCCAACTTTTCTAGGAAACGAGCTTGTCCTAAGTGGTAATTGGCTTCAAAGCCTGTAATAGCCTGATGTTGCTGAACATACGGTGCAATGCTTCTACCATTTTCAGTATAAGGATTAATGGCGAACTGGCCTGCTAAAATCTTCTTAGCTGCTTTTTTATAAAGATGGGCATTGTAGTCCAGTAGGAGCTGGAATTCCTCATCTGTCAGCTGATTAGCCTTGTTTTTATTGTAAAATTCGCCCAAATGACTGCTTTCTTTTTCTAAGAAGAGGCCTTGGTATTTCATAGACTTGCTGGCTTCTACTACTGCACCTGCCAGACTTTTAACGGCCATCAGAGATTGGACAGGCTCAGTCATTTCCAAGTACATAGCACCAAAAAAGTTCTGCTCTCCTTCTCTTTTTAGGGCAGCTAAATAGGTTGGCAGTTGGGAATTGAGGCCATTAAAGAAATGAGGAAACTGGAACTGAGTCAGACTAGACTTGTAGTCTACTACTCCTATCGCCCCATCAGCTTTCAAACGATCAATCCGGTCCACCTTACCTCGTACAAAGACACTGCGTCCATTATCCAATTGAATAAAGGCTTGCTCTTTCCCACCGAAATTTGCCTCTTCTTTAATGGTTTCGATGGCTGGATTATGGCGGAGAATATGTCCAGTTGTCCGTGCAACATCAAGCAAAACTTCCTTGGTAAACTGGGCTTCCAAACTTTCTTGATAAATGGCTTCAAATTCGCGTTCTTGACTGGTTTCTTGGATAGCTTGTTCTAAACGTTTGTCAAAAGAATCTTCGTCAGGCAACTGCAAAGCGCGTTCAAAAATGCGGTGCAAGAAATTTCCGTGACTGCGGGCATCAGGACGCAGGCGCAATTCCTCCTGCAAGCCTAAAACGTAGCGAAGAAAATAACTGTATTCATTGCGATAAAACTCCGTCAAACCAGAGGTAGACAGGTAAAACTCCTGATCAATAGGATAGAGAGATTGTAAAGTATCCTTGGCTAAGGGCTTGCTACTAGGGCTGGTTGGAAGGGCTGGATTTGCAAGACCTTGCTGGTCTAGTTTTTTACCCATGACACGCGCCAGAACCTTAATAAATGTCAAATCTTGCTCAGTATCACTCGTCTCGCCCTGCTGGTGATAGGCAACCAGACTAGACAAAAGACTGTGATAGGACCCCATATCTTCCTTAGATAGCCCTTTGTGATTCATCCTCTTCTCTTTCCTGCAAAATCCAAAATGGACCAGCTCTTGAAGATAGGCTGACTCCTTGCTTTCACTTTCGTTAAAAAGGCTTGGAGCCGACAAAACCAACTGCTTACGAGCAGAATTAACCAAGGAAAGCATAGTATAGCGATTTTTCTTTAGATTTTCACTGCTGGCAATCAGTAATTGTGCCCTTTCCTCTGTTGCTTGGTTTAAGCTTTGTCTTTCTTCATCAATTAAAAGGCTAGTATTTTGCGCAATTTTTGGTAAATTGTCCTGAGTCAGTCCAATGGCGTAGACAAAGTCAGCTGTCAGAGGGGCAATCAAATCGTAACTCTGCACCAGAACAGTGTTCACTGTTGCTGGAATGGTACGGTATTGGGACAAACTCATTCCAGAATGGAGCAAGGCTAGGAAGTCCTCTAAACTAACTTGCGAACCAGCAAAAACAGTCGCAAATTGTTCTAAAACATGACAGAAAGCCTTCCAAACTTCAGCTTGTCTTTCCTGTTCTACAGCTTCCATAGTGGCTGTCAAATCTTGGAGCTGCTTGGTCACTGAACTTTCTTTTAGAAAGCTATTCCACTTTTGCAAGAGGTTTTCAGCCTTTTGTTTTCGACTGGCAAAGAGGGTTTCAAGAGGGGTTATAATACGCAAACGAAGGGCATTTAAACGAACCAAATCAAATTTTCCGTGGTGGGATTTGGTAAATGTTTGCTGAAAGGCTGGCAAGCCATTGATACCAAGATAGCGGAGATATTGCTCAAAAGTATCGATATCAGCCTGACTAAGGTCGGTATAGAGACCTGTTCTAAGAAGGTTAATCAAATCCTCCTGACGGAAACGATAGCGTTTTAAAGCCAAAATAGACTCAACAAACTGAGTTAAAGGGTGGTGCGCCATGGACTCGCTTCTACCAAGATAGAAAGGAATCTGATACTGGTCAAAAATCGTTTTTAGAGATAATTGATAAGACGCTACATCCCCCAAAAGAATACGGAAATGCTTGTAGCTCAGGTCTGAGTTCTCATGCAATTTCTGACGGATGCTACGGGCTACCAACTCTAACTCTTCTTTTTGCGTCAAGCAAGACCAGATTTGTAAGTTTTCACGGTCTTTCTCATCGACATCCAAAGCGAGTTCTGAAAAGTCATAAGAAGACTCCAACAAACGAGATGCCTTGTCAAAACTATCCATCTGCTCATGAGTTTGAGAACAATCCAGAGCAGGAGTTTGATATTTAGCAGCTAAATGATGGAGAAACTCTACACTAGCTTGGTAGAGATTACCCTCAGCGAATGGACTGGTATAAGCTTTCTTACTAGCATAAGCCCCAATGACAATCTCAACACCCTTGCCATGAAGTAAGTCCACAATCCGCTCTTCCTCAGCAGAAAAATGGGTAAATCCATCAATAACCAAGGCGATTTGAGTAAAATCACTACTTACCTTGTCATTCTCAATAGCTTCAATCAAATGGGATAACTGACTTCCTTGAGACAACTGACCCTGATTGAGATAAGCCGTTACTTTCTCAAAAATCAAGAGCAAGTCTGCTCGCTTGTCCTCATCTGCCAAACTCTCCAAGTCTAAAAAGCTCATCTGAGCAGTCGTCATCTCGTGATACAGTTCAATCAACTGCTGAATAAATTGAGGATCCTGCTTAATCGCACCATAAACACGCAAGTCCTTGGGGTCAAGTTCCGCAAGGCATTTATAAAAGGCCATCCCAAGACCGATATCATCAAGACTGGTCTTGGCAGGCAGGTCATTCAAGACCAGATAACGAGCCATTTGAGCAAAGCGCGTAACGGTAATCGCAAAAGAAGCCTGCTGGGACAAGCATTCCAGCACGGCGCGTTCCTTTTCAAAAGAAAGAGAGTTGGGAGCGATGTAGAAGACCCGCTTGCCAGCAGCAACTAACTCCTCCGCCTCTCTTGTTAGAATTTCAGTCAAAGAAGTCCGAATATCAGTATAAAGTAATTTCATTTCTGCCTCGTTGGAATTTTTCATTACCTTTTATTATACCATGATTAGCCCGAAGATTCCTCCTCCTTTCCTCTAAAATATGCTATAATAATACCAAAAGATAAAGAAGGAAAACCTATGATTAAACTACTAGCCTTGGATATGGACGGAACCCTCCTCAATGAAGCCAAGGAAATCCCACAAGCTCACATTACTGCTATTCACAAAGCCATTGAAAAAGGTGTCAAACTTGTTCTCTGTACGGGTCGCCCGCTTTTCGGTGTCCTCCCCTACTACAAAAAACTGGGACTTGACCTCCAGAATGAGTATGTCATTGTTAACAACGGTTGTTCAACTCACCAGACAAGTAACTGGGGACTAGTTGACTGGCAAGAACTCAGTCCAGCTGATATCGAATACCTCTATGACCTAGCAGAAAAAAGCGATGTCCAGTTGACCCTTTTTGATGAGGAACATTATTTTGTCCTCGGTGGCAAGCCCAATCAAGTCATCCAAAATGATGCCGACCTAGTCTTCTCAGACCTGACTGAAATTTCTCTTGAGGAAGCGACTAGTGGCAAGTACCGTATGTTCCAAGGGATGTTTTTGGGGACAAAAGAGCAAACAGATGATTTTGAGCAGCGTTTTGCTGAGGAGATTTGCCAACGATTTAGTGGCGTTCGTTCGCAGCCTGTCATTTATGAAGCCATGCCACTTGGAACGACAAAGGCTACTGCTCTTTCACGACTGGCAGAGATTCTGAAGATTGATTCCTCAGAAATCATGGCTATGGGCGATGCCAATAACGATATTGAAATGCTCCAGTTTGCAGGCCTAGGCATTGCAATGGGAAATGCCAGCGATTATGTCAAATCCCTAGCTGATGACGTTACAGCCAGCAACGAAGAAGACGGCGTTGCGCGTGCCATTGAGAAATATATTTTATAGTAAAGAAGCCCAGTTCATGTCAACTGGGTTTTGATATTTAAGAATTCTAAAACTTTAGAAACTCTTTAGAAATCCTTGAGCTTTCTTTGATTTCTATGCTTTATACTAAAGTTAACAAAATAAATCAAAAGGAGAGAATCATGAAAACAGTACTTGACATTCATGGATTGTCCAAAAACTTCGATAAACAAGCTATCCTTCAGGATCTTCATCTAACGATAAGAGAGGGAGATATTTATGGGCTTATCGGGAAGAACGGAGCTGGGAAAACCACCTTGATAAAAATTATTACGCAACTACTCTTTGCGGATAAAGGAACAGTTTCCCTCTTCTCTAGCCATTCGGAAAATGAATGGAGCAAGTCTCTATCTCGAGTAGGTTCAGTTATCGAATCACCTGTAGCTCATAATCACTTAACAGCCTATCAAAACCTGAAATATTACTGTATGATTCGTCATATTCCAAATGCTGATCAAGTCATTCGAGAAACCCTGGACTATGTAGGTTTGGCAGATACAGGTAAGAAAATCTTTCGTGATTTCTCGCTAGGAATGAAACAAAGACTTGGTATCGCCATTGCCCTTCTATCCAAACCAGACTTCCTAATCTTAGATGAACCTATCAACGGTCTCGACCCAATCGGTATCAAAGAATTTCGTCTGATGATTCAACGGCTCAATAAAGAAAAAGGAATCACCATTCTCATCTCTAGCCATATCTTGTCAGAACTCTATCTCCTAGCTAATCGCTTTGGTATTTTAGATCAAGGCAAGATTATCCGTGAAATCAGTAAAGCTGAATTTGAAACACTAAGTGAGGATTATATTGTCCTTAAGACAGCCGACCAAGAGAAAGCTTGTCAAGTATTGAAAGAACAAATCCAGCTCCAGTTCAAGGTTGTCAATCCAGAAAATGAAATCCATATCTTTGGTCAGGAACAAGATGTCAAACAGATTCTCAAGGAATTAACCTTGGCAGATGTTGACATTGATGAGATTTACTATGCCCGTCAAAACCTAGAAGAATACTTCACTCAATTGGTCCAATAGGAGGAAAATCATGATACATACCATTCAAGCAGACTTTTACCGTCTTTTCCGCTCCAAAGGTTTTTGGATTACAGAATTCATTCTCTTTATACTCATGTTAATGGGGGCTATTTTTGGGGCTACTGGCCATCTGATGGCAATCCAGACACAAGAGCCAGAAATTCCAACCCATGGCTGGGACGGTGTACAAGCCCTGATTAACGCATCTAGTCAAGGTTCAAACCTCGTTTTTCTCTGCATAGTTCTAGCCTGCCTCGTTCTTGGAGTTGATTTAATCGGCAAACTCTATAAAAATAATTTAACAGTGGGTGTTTCTCGTACCGAGTTTTTCCTTGCAAAAGCCTTTGTACTGACTTGTATTGCACTCTTGCAAGTTATCATCAGCCTTGTGATTGCCTTTATTCCAGCAACTATCTTAAATGGATTTGGCACTATGCCTGATGGCTTTATTGGCAATCTACTGATAACCATTTCCCTTCAATTCCTTTGCCTCCTTGCTTGGCTTTCCATTGTTTCCTTCATCCTCTATGTTAGTCATTCTTATCTTGCGGTATTTATTGGTTATTTGGTCAGCTCTATCATCCTTTCTATGCCAATGCTCATCTTCCCAAGTATCAAAATTTTGCCATATTTATCATTGCAGTTTTTCTATGCTATGACTGCTAATAGTGAATCCATTTTCTATACACTTATAGTTAGCTTAGCTGTTATTGTAATCTTTAATCTAAGTGGACTGGCAGTTTTCAAAAAGAAAAGCCTATAAAAAATGACCTCCTCTAGCCTACAGAGGAGGTTTCTTTTTGTTAAAAATAAATGAAAACCGACAACCATTTCCCATCTGTGCTTAGTTTCATCTCTGCACCGAGAAGATGGCATAATTCCTCAGTGATATAAAGGCCTAAACCAGAGGATTCTTCGGTGTCTGATAGATTTTCAGAATAAAAACGGTTGCTGAGATTTTCTATTTTTTTGATGGGCTGTTTAACAAGGTTTGCAATCTCTAAGACAAGCTGTTCCTTTTCCTTTCTCAAAGATAGACGCGCTTCTTCCTTGCCATGTTTGAGGACATTTCCAAGTAAATTTTGTAAAATACGATCCAGCAAGTCTTCATCAGTCCTCGTTGTTAAACCAGCTTCAACCTTAAAATCAAGTGTGATATTTGCCGCTTGAAAAACATCATAATAAGCCAGAGTCTTTTTGGTAATAAAAGTCGAAAAATCCACTTCTTCCAGTTTTGGTTTGACAGCTCCTTCCATCAAACGACGATATTCAAGGAGAGCCTCCAAACGTTTGGAAACTAAATCAAGATGCTGGGCGATTTTTTGTAGGTTTTCTGTTTTGTTTTCAGGAGACTTTATCAATTGTTGGGTGTAACCTGAAGCGATAGTCAGAGGCGTCCGAATATCATGGGCGATATTGCTGATGGCCATATCCAGAGTCTGCTTTTCCCTTTTCATAACCAACCGAGATTGTTCTACTTCCTGAAATAGATTTTCAATCTGCTGGTAGAGCTGTAAAAAATGTTTGGAAAAAATGCTGACTCCGACTCTTTTCATACTACCCGTAAGAATCTTGTCTTCAATCTGTTGACTCAAGTTTTTAAGTTCTAGATGGTAGCGAATTAATGCAATCGATAAAATAATTAGGAGTACCAGTAGAAAAAAGATTATCATGTAGGTCATTGCTTGTCTCCTTTTAATCTTACCCCAACTCCCCAGATGGTTTCAATATATTCTTGATTTGGGTCAAGCTGGTTTAATTTTTTACGCAGATTACTCAAATGCGTATTGAGAGTATTATCTCCAGGTAGATAGCTCTCCTCCCAGACCAATTCATAAAGTTCTTCCTTGGTAAAAATTTTCTTAGGGTGTTTAAGGAGAGTTTGGAGAATCAAGCATTCTTTCTTAGCAAGGCGAATCGTTTCCTGACTATTTTTGATTTCAAAACTTTCTGTATCAAACTGGATATTTTTCAAGTTTTGTGGCAGATTTTCAGTTTTTCCTATTTCCATAGGCTGTTTTTCTGCGCTTTGGCGTAATTGAACAGTAACTCTGGCAAAGACTTCGTCCAAATCAAAAGGCTTGACGATGTAATCATTGGCACCCTCTAAGAGGTATTGACTGATCAACTTCTTATCGCTCAAAGCCGTTAGCATAATGACTGGAGTTTGACTTTGCTCCCTGATAGTTTTTAAAACCTGATCCCCATTTTTCCCAGGAAGCATGATATCTAGCAAAACGAGGTCAATCCCCCCTTGGTCAAAACGCATGATTCCTTCTGTACCAGAAAAGGCTTGAATTACCTCATGCTCCTCAGTGAGAAGAGTTCGCAAAATTTCTTGAATGTCACTATTGTCTTCAATAACCAATATCCTAGCCATAAATACCAACCTTTCTGCAACTATTATAGCATGTTTTATTGATAAAGCTTAAACAGAAAAGCTCCTCGCATAAAAGCGCGAGAAAGCCTTGGAGGGTTAAAATATAAAATCCACTTACTAGACAACATAGTATCCTTATAGTTGAAAATAAGAAGTTAATCTAGCAGAATGAATCTCTCATTTCTCTCCTACTAGTCCGTAATACGTTGATACTTTTCTGGTCTTCTATCTCGAAACAAGCCCCAGTTTAGGCGTTCGCTTGCTCCCTTATCAAGGTCATAAGTTGCTAACAGAACAGCTTCTCCTTGTCTTTCAGCTTGCTCTAGAATAGCTCCTGTTTCATCCGTCATAAAGGATGAACCGTAGAAGTCAAGACTGGAACTCTGTCCACCATTTTCCTCACTAGGCGTGATCTCTTCCAAGCCATAGCGATTGGCGGCAATAACTGGGACAATATTTGCTGCTGCGTGGCCTTGCATAGTACGTTTCCAGTGACCACAACTGTCTGTATCCAAAATCGGCTCTGAACCGATGGCTGTAGGATAAAAGAGCAATTCAGCACCATTTAACGCAAGACAGCGCGCTGTTTCAGGGAACCATTGATCCCAACAGATGCCGATGCCAATCTTGGCATAGCGAGTATCCCAGACCTTGAAACCTGTGTTGCCAGGTGTGAAATAAAATTTTTCTTGATAATAATGGTCATCTGGTATGTGGGTCTTTCGGTAAACGCCCAGCACTTCCCCATCTGCATCAATAACGGCAATAGAGTTATACAAGACATTGCCATCTTTTTCATAGAAACTGATTGGTAAAACAACTTCTAGTTCTTTAGCAAGAACTTTAAAATGCTGAATAGCTGTATTGTCTGTCACCGACTGGGCATACTGGTAGTAGTCATACTGGCGTTCCTGGCAAAAGTACGGACGTTCAAACAACTCGGGTAAGAGAATAATTTGTGCGCCTTGTCCTGCAGCCTGACGTACTAATCGCTCTGCTGTTTGAATATTTGTTGCCACATCTTTGGCACATTGCATCTGAATGGCTGCAACTTTTACATTTCTCATCTTTTTCTCCTATTCTGGGATTTGTTGGGTGATACAGTGGATATTGCCACCACCTAAAAGAATATCTCTGGCTGGTATTCCGACAACTTTACGGTCTGGGAAACACTTACTGAGGATATCTAAGGCTACTTGGTCATTTACGTCTTGAAATTGGGGAACAAGGACAGCCTTGTTGGCGATATAAAAGTTTACGTAGGAAGCTGCTAGTCGTTCACCTGCGTATCGCTCTTCTTCTCCTTCTTCATAGATGTAGCCTGGCAAATCCTCTTCGGTTACAACCTGACGAATAGCTGGGATAGGAAGCTTATGAATGGTGAAGTGACGACCTTTTGCATCTGTTTCTTGCTCTAATAGTTCGAGATCTGCTTTTGACATGGCATACTGAGGATCGCTTTTGTCGTCTGTCCAAGCCAAGACAAGTTCTGCAGGACCAACAAAGGCTGCAACGTTGTCAACGTGTTCATTGGTTTCGTCCTGATAAATACCATAAGGAAGCCAAATAACTTTTTCAGCGCCTAGATAGTCCAATAATCTTCTCTCAATTTCTTCTTTACTTAGATGAGGGTTGCGACCAGGACTAAGCAAGCAACTTTCAGTCACGAGAATGGTTCCTTGGCCATCGCTATGGATTGCTCCGCCTTCTAGGACAAAAGGTTTGGCATCATAAACAGGCATTTCCAAGGCCTCGGCAAAACGACTAGCTACTTGGTCATCATCTTCATAGTTTTGGTAGAGACCATCAACAGCTCCACCCCAAGCATTGAAAGACCAATCCACGGCTAATTTCTGGCCTTTATCATTGACAAGAATAGTCGGACCAGTATCACGCGCCCAGGCATCATTGGTGGGAATATCTAAATAAACAACGCTATCTCCAAGGTAGTCTTGGGCCTCAGATAGATAATCCTGCTCCACCAAAAGATAGACTCTTTCCCCTTCTGCTATGGTTTTGATAATCTGGCTAAATGCTGCTTTAGCAGCTTTTCCTTGAAAAGGCCATGATCCTGGTCGAGCCGGCCATATCATGAGGGTACCATGATGGGGTTCGTACTCTGCTGGCATGCGATAGCCTAATTTTTTTGGACTGACCATCATGATAATCTCCCTTTAAAATCGTGATAGCCGAAGGCTTTGACTAAGCTGCAATCACCTTGCTCGTCCATGAGATAGAGACTTGGCAATCCAATACCATTAAAGGTATTATTTTTAACAAATGAGTAAATAGCCATGTCTTCAAAATAAAGTCTATCACCGATTTGGACTGGATTTTCAAAACTATAATCACCAATTACATCGCCCGTCAGACAGGTATTAGAAGAAAGTCTGTAGGTATGGGCTTTTTCCTGTGCCTCAAAGCCATTTCTCAAAGGTGGACGATAGGGCATCTCAAGTACATCAGGCATATGGCAGGTCGCAGAGGCGTCTAAAACCAAGATTTCCATACCGTTTTCTACAATATCCAAAACTTCAGTTGCTAGATAACCTGCATTGAGCGCAATGGCTTCACCCGGCTCAATATAGATTTCAAGATTGTAAGTTTCTCGGATACGCTTGATTTCTGAAATCAGCAAATCCACATCGTAATCTTCTCTTGTGATGTGATGTCCTCCACCCATATTGAGCCATTTGACTTGATGTAAGTAGGGACCAAACTGCGCTTCTACTGCTTTCAAAGTTGTTTCTAAATCATCTGCTCCCTGCTCGCAAAGGGTATGAAAATGAAGACCGTCTACCAATTCCAGCAAATCACTCGGTATCTTGTCTGAAGTTACTCCAAAACGAGAACCAGGTGCACAAGGGTCATAGAGCGCATGGTCACCCTGTGTTGAACATTGAGGATTGAGACGTAAACCTACACTGACACCAGCCTCCCGACAACGGGCCCCATGTTTACGCAACTGTCTCTCTGAGTTAAAGACGATATGGTCCGTTATCTCCAGCAATTCCTCCAAGTCTGCATCCTTGAAAGCAGGTGAAAAGACATGGACTTCACCAGGAAATTCTTCCCTTGCCAATTTTGCCTCATAGAGTCCACTGGCTGTCGTACCTGATAGATACTGGCTAATCAAGGGATAGGTTTTGTAGAGGGAATAGGCCTTCTGGGCAAGCAAAACCTTGCAACCAGCTTCTTCTTGAACATATTGTAGAATGCAACAATTTGCTTCTAACTTGGCTAAGTCAATGACATAGGCTGGCGTTGGTACTTGTTCTAGCTTCATTAGTCCACCATTTGTGGATTTTCAACCACAACCCATGGCAAACCATACTCATTCAATGCTTCCATAAATGGATCTGGATCCAACTCTTCAAGGTTGTACACTCCAGGTTGTTTCCAAGTACCGTTCATAACCAATTTTGTTCCAATCATAGCCGGAACGCCTGTCGTGTAAGAAATAGCTTGTGAACCAACTTCTGCGTAACATTCCTGATGGTCGCAGACATTGTAGATGTAGATGGTCTTTTCAACGCCATCTTTGACACCTGTAAAGATACAACCAATATTGGTTTTACCAACAGTGCGTGGGCCAAGGCTGGCAGGATCAGGAAGCAAGGCTTTCAAAAATTGGATTGGAACAATTTCTTGGCCGTTAAAGTTAATGGTATCCGTACGAAGGAGACCGACATTTTCCAAGCATTTCATATGAGTTAGATAAGATTGACCAAAGGTCATAAAGAAGCGAATGCGTTTGACACCTGGAATGTTCTTGGCCAATGATTCGATTTCTTCATGGTGAAGGAGATACATGTCTTTTTGTCCAACCTGAGGAAAATCATACTCGCGCTTGATTGACATAGCTTCTACTTCGACCCATTTTCCATCTTCCCAGTAAGAACCTGGCGCAGAAACCTCGCGTAGATTGATTTCTGGATTAAAATTCGTCGCAAATGGATAACCGTGGTCACCACCATTACAGTCTAAAATGTCGATATAGTGGATTTCATCAAAATAGTGTTTAAGTGCGTAAGCTGAAAAGACACTAGTCACACCTGGGTCAAAACCAGAACCAAGAAGAGCGGTCAAGCCTGCTTCCTTGAATTTCTCCTGATAAGCCCATTGCCATGAGTAGTCAAAGTAGGCTGTAAAACCAAGTTCTTTGCAACGTTTCTCATAAATAGCACGCCATTCAGGGTCTTCTGTGTCTTCTGCTTCGTAGTTGGCTGTATCGATATAGTGAACACCTGTAGCCAAACAAGCATCCATAATGGTTAAATCTTGATATGGTAAAGCTACGTTCAAAACAGCTTCTGGTTTGTAGCTTTCAATCAGGGCAATCACTTCTTCAACCTTGTCAGCATCAAGAGCAACTGTCTCAATCTTTGTACTTGTTTTACCTTCTAATTTAGCCTTCAAGTCATCACATTTTGACTTGGTACGGCTAGCAATCATAATCTCTGAAAAGGTTTCGCTATCTTGACAAATCTTTGAAATAGCAACTTGGGCAACGCCCCCACAACCAATAACTAGTAAACGACTCATTTTTTTCCTTCCTCTTCTTCTAAAATATCCTCAACATACTTGGGTAACATAAAGGCTCCCACGTGTAAGTTAGCAGTGTAGTATTCTGTGAAAAGCTGGCGTTTTTTCCAGCCTTCCTTGTCAAAATCTTTGACAGGGTGGTATTTTTTCGATGCAAATCCAAACAACCAATAGCCCGCTGGACTGGTTGGGATATGGGCCTGATAAACTCGACTGATTGGAAAGGCTTGATTGACCTTGCGGTGCATGCTTCGGCAAGCTGACTCATCCTCGTCAAAGAAGGGACTCCCATGCTGGTAAATCATGATACCGTCATCTTTAAGAGCTCGATAGCTATTACCGTAAAATTCCTTGGTAAATAACCCTTCCGTATGGCCAAAGGGATCTGTCGCATCGTTGATGATAATATCATAGTCATCTTCACAGTTTCGCAAAAAGCGTAGCCCATTTTGGTAGTAAATGGTAACACGAGGATCGTCTAGCCCTGCGGCAAAATCTGGGAAATACTCACGACAGACCTCAACCAACATCTCATCTGGTTCCACAATATCGATTTGTTCCAGTTCAGGATAGAGTGTTAATACTTGGGCAACACCACCGTCACCACCTCCAATAACCAAGACTTTCTTGGGATTTGGGTGGACAGCCATGGGAACGTGGACGGTCATTTCATTGTAGACAAAATCATCCGCATCTGAGAACAAGACGTGCCCATTTAAAATCAAAATCTTTCCAAAAGCTGGTGTATCCAAGACTTCGATATCCTGCCATTCACTTTTACCAGCGTAGAGTTGCTTGGCTGTTCTCAGGGACAATTTGACATCTGGAGTATGAACTTCAGAAAACCATAAATCCATCTAGTTCTCCTTTCTCTTAATGACGTTGATGTGATTGACCTCAGGATCTTCCGTCCCTTGGAGGGAGCAACCACGTTCCTTGGCAAATTGGATATAGTCGACAATTTCTCGTGTAATGCGTTCACCAGGAGCCAAGATAGGAATCCCTGGAGGATAGCACATGACAAATTCACCACAGACTTGTCCAACAGACTCATCCAAGGTCAAACTTTTTCTCTCTGAATAGAAGGCTTCTTGTGGAGACAGCACTAACTCGGGCTGAATATATTCTCCAGCTATTAAGTCCTTCCCATCTCGTGAATAGAGTCTCTTGATATCAGCCAAAGCACCGACTAAGCGCTCGATGTCTTGGATGCGGTCACCAATCGAAATATAGGCCAATATATTGCCGATATCCCCGAATTCAATCTGAATATCGTATTCATCTCGCAAGAGATCATAAACCTCTATCCCTGTTAGCCCAATACCCTGAGTGTAAACTGACAGCTTGGTCACGTCAAAATCGCAAACCGAAACACCGTCTATTAACTCTTTTGAGTAGGCATAGTAGCCACCAATGGCATTGATTTCACGGCGAGCGTACTCGGATAGCTCAATGACTTTCTCAAACGACTCTTTACCACGAAGGGCCAAGTTGCGACGTGAAATATCCAAACTAGCCATCAACAAATAAGAGGCGGATGTTGACTGGGTCAGGTTGATTATCTGGCGAACGTACTCAGGATTCATCTGATCTCCAATTAAAAGAATCGAACTCTGTGTCAAACTCCCCCCAGACTTATGCATGGAAACTGCTGCCATATCAGCCCCTGCATCCATAGCAGAAATTGGAAGTTTATCAGTGAAATGCAAATGCGCTCCGTGGGCTTCATCCACTAAAACCATCATGCCAGCTTCATGAGCCATTTCTGTCAACCCCTTTAGGTCAGAACAGATGCCGTAGTAAGTAGGATTGTTTATCAAAATTGCTTTTGCATCTGGATGATCCTTAATAGCCTGGGCTACTCGATCATTTTCGAGCCCTAAAGCGATACCAATTTTAGGGTTCACACTCATCTCGATATAGATGGGAATAGCACCACATAGAACCAACGCATTAATAGCAGATTTGTGGACATTACGTGGCAGAATAATCTTATCTCCAGCCTTGCAGGTTGCCAGAATCATAGTCTGCACCGATGAAGTTGTTCCTCCAATCATGAGAAAAGCATGGCTAGCTCCAAAAGCATCTGCAGCCAGCTTCTCTGCATCCCGAATAATCGAAATGGGGTGACCAAGATTATCCAAGGGTTTCATCGAATTGACATCTATGCCAACACATTTTTCACCTAAAAGTTCGACAAGTTCTGGATTTCCCCGTCCACGCTTGTGACCTGGAACATCAAAGGGAACAATCCGTTTCTTGCGTAACTTCACCAAGGCCTCATAAATTGGGGCTTGGTTTTGATCTAACTCTTTCAAGACATACTCCTTTACCGTATTTTTAGCGCTTCAAGAAGACGAAGGCGACTAAAGGTTGACTCATGAAAAAAGAGCAGGTTTTCACCTGCTCTGCAATCTTCTGACGTTTTTATGTTTGTTTCTGTTGAGTATGTCTGTTCCCGATGTTTCCTAACTCTCTAGTAGCAAATATTACGTACTTTATTGATCGTTTCACAAGATGACGTGTGCTTTCACCACACTAAAAATTTATGAATTAGGACAAGTGTCCTAACATCAACTTATAAAAGTAGGCTTTTAACCCTATCAATAATGTGGTTTTTCAACCACGCTTCGGCATTCAACCCTGCCTGTCCGTAGGCATTTTTTACTCGGGTTTATATTTGCTAGAAAACATCATCTCATTTTCTAAGCCTTATTACTATATCATACTTCAAACACTCTGTAAAGTACTTTTTAAAAAAATATCTATTTTTGTTCGGAAATATATTGTTTTATATAGATTTATATAAGTTTAATAGTGTGAAAACGGATATAAAAAGAACTAGAAGGCTCTAGTTCTCGGATTTTGTATTTAACGAATACTATGCTTATTCATCTTTTGTTCAAAGATAGTTATGATAATCTGACGCAATTCTTCGCGTTCTTTTTCTGGAATCTCACCACTTGTTTGAGCTGCAGCGTAGAGTTCAGGGTGTTCAATTGAAATGCGTTTAATCGTACGTGTCGTAGCATGTTTTCTTACAAAAAACGGAATTCTCTTAATCAAGTCTTGTGGTACTAGCGCAAGAATCTTTTCAGCAGCTTCCTTGTCACTAATCTTAGACGTCGTAAGCCCCTTCTTAATCATTTCCTGTTCTTTTTCTGTAAAATCTTTTAATTCCATTCGATTTGTCCTCCTATTTACTCTAAGTTAAATTATATACCAATTGTAGCAAGACGACAAATAGTCTGTTTGTAAAATGCTCTCTATACTACAATTTTCCTGTCACTCTTAATTGCTCTTTAATAAAAAATCACAAATCCTTTTGGAGAGATGACAAGCTGATTCTCCAATTCTCGGCAATTATTTGCTAGTGATACTGCTTCTTTCTCTAAAATATACTCTTCTTTTGATTGGTTAAAGATCGCTTTAAGGACCCGGCCTTCGTATTTCCATTCAAGGGCTACTATATCTTGTTTGATTTCTTTTAGGCTATACTTGACATGCTGAATGGTTGATGACGCTTGTTTTCTAATATTAATCAGCCTCTTCATGAAATTCAGCATATCATTGTCACTTGATACGCGTTCCCAAGGCATACAGCGACGACAATCTGGGTCTGGTCCTCCGGTTAAAGCTAACTCTGTTCCGTAATAGATGCAAGGTGTTCCTTTTTGTAAAAAGAGAAAGGCTAGGGCTGATTTAACCAGTTGAACATCCTCATTGGCCGTCCACAAAATACGTTCTGTATCATGAGAATCCAAGAGATTAAACATAACCTCTGAAATCTGCTGTTTGTAATACATAGATTGGCCATTGATTTCATCGATGAACTGGTCTGTCTTCTTAACACCTCGTAAGAAATACTCTTTGATGCTATCAGATAAGGGATAATTCATAACAGCATGGAACTCATCGCCATTTAGCCAAGGCTGAGACGTATGCCAGACTTCTCCAAGGATATAAAGATCAGGCCTTTTAGCTAAAACTGCCTTACGAAAATCCTTCCAGAACTGATGGTCAATCTCATTAGCCACATCCAAACGCCAAGCATCGATATTAAACTCTTCAATCCAATAAGTCGCAACCTTTAAAAGATAGTCCTTGACCTCTGGATTGGCTGTATTTAGCTTAGGCATATAGTCCTCGAAACCAAAAGCATGATAAGGTAGCTCCCTCTTATTAGCAAGCTTATCAGTCGTCACTGGGAATTGTTGAATATGGAACCAATCCTTATAAGCAGATTGCTCACCATTTTCGACAACATCTTGCCATTGAGGTGATTGCGAACCAATATGGTTAAATACAGCATCCAGCATGATTTTCATACCTCGCTGATGCGCTTCCTCGACCAGCTCCCGAAAGGTCTCCTTATTTCCAAAATGACGGTCAATTTCAAAGTAATCTGTCGTATTGTACTTATGATTGCTCGTAGATTCAAAGATAGGACAAAGATAAAGTCCAGTAATACCCAAGTCTTGCAAGTAATCCAGATGGTCAACAATCCCCTGTAAATCACCACCAAAGAAATCATCACTATTAGGTGTGATAGATGAATCCCAGTCTAAAGTCCCTTCTGGGTTTAATAGAGCATTTCCATTAGCAAATCTCTCAGGAAATATCTGATACCATACCGTATTTGAAACCCAATCAGGAACCTGGCAGGCATCAATCTCATGAAGATAAGGCAACTTAAATCCATTTCCAATAGTATGAAGATTTTCTAGAGAATTTTCCACACACCCTTTATCGCCATACAAAATACTTTGACCTTCTGTATCCTTGAGTTCAAAGAGATACTGGATACGCGCAAAGTAGACGGACACTTCAACCTGCCAATAATCAAATAGGGCATCAGAAGTTATTTTGGACATTTCTTTTGTATCCTGATAAAACTCCTCCATAAAGATAAAAGGGTCTCCATAGTGCAAGTTGATGCTTTCAATGTCCTCTTTCTTAGTTCGAATCCGAATGTGAAGCTTCTTATCCTTATAAAGATAGGCAAACTCCGACTCCGGCCTATGGTAAATGGCTGTTAATTCCACTGTATTTGTCTCCTGATTTACTTGATTACATTTACGACGCAAACGTTTTCATAATTGTGATTCTAGTATACTACTTTCTTATTTTATTTTCAAGGCTTGTCCATAGATTCTAGTGGTTTGGTTCTATAAATAAAAAAGCAGCCAGTCTTACAACTTGCTACTTTCCAAATGATGATTTACAAATATCTTTCCAGCCACTCTATCTTTTTGAAATCCTTATTGTTATTGTGGTTATTTCGATAAGAATCTTGGGAAGAAGCCTTGTAAATACTTAAATACTGTTCTAAACTTGGAACGCGAAAAGTGATGTCATCGAGATGAATCAGCTCTATATCTGATTCCGAAACTCCTACAAAATCAGGTAAAGAATCGATACTTCCGAATTCAACACTCAGACCATCTTTTTGGAATTCATGCTCATGAATATCTATTAAGGTGTAGCCTAAGTGTTTCATCACTTTCATTATCTTGTCCCACTCATAAATTCTGAGATGATCGGGTGCTTCCCAACCTCTAGGGTCACCAGGCACATGAATGTCAATGTCAGACGGCCCCCATTCTTCATTTGATCGGTATTCAAACCCCAAAGACCCCATGAGCGTCGGAGTGATTCCGACTTGGTTTAAATGAGAACAAATTGTTCGAAATTCATCAAATAGAGAATTCATTCCTCCTCCAATCGTTGATATAGAACTTAATTTCGTTGTGAATAATAAACTAATTTTTACCTTCTACTCTTTCGGTTTTGAAAATACTTCTACTCGCTGAGCTAAGACTTTGATTGCTACAGGTAGGTTATCCGATTTATCGCCGTCAACATCTGACTCCAATTCACTATCTGAAGAGATCTTAATATTACGCGCTCTGATATACTCAATATTATCATTGCCGACAACATCTCCTTTTAGTAAATCAGGAATGACGGATAATTTGGAGAATATTGAAGCATCTTTTAGAATCAAAATATTGGCATAGCCGTCTTTGTTTTCTTCAAAGATTTTCTTATCAGCGAAGTAATTTGTCAAGAGAACCAACACATGGCTAGCTTCACCAACATAATTTCCATTTTCTGTCTCAACCTTAATGTTAAAGACCTGATCCGTCATAACGGACTTCATAGTATTTACAGCATAGGCTAAAATACCGAATTTTGTTTTGTCCTCGATTTCAACATTGTGAATCGCTTCAGGAAGAGAACCGATACTAAAAATATAACCAAAATAATTGTCATTCGCTTTTCCGATATCAATCTTATTTGTTAGATTAAAATCCAGTTCATCAATCGCGCCATCAATGTCTTGATTGATTTCCAACAGTTTCGTAATGAGGTTACCCGTCCCACCTGGGATAATCCCTAACTTAGGAATGTAGTCTCTCTCAGCAATACCCGAAATGACTTCGTTGACAGTCCCATCTCCACCAAACACAACCACTGCATCGTACTGCTCACGAGAAGCTTCCTCAGCAAAATATGTTGCATCCAGCGCCTTTTCGGTAATTTTGGTTTCTACGTGCTCAAAGTATTCTTTTGCTTTATTCTCCAGCTTTTCTTTGTAATCCAAAGCCTTCTCGCCACCAGAAGTAGGATTGATAATTAACATTACCTTTTTCATTAATTTCTCCTTAATTTTAAATAGAAATGTTTACATTTCGTCGTATGCAAGTAAATGTAATCCTATTATACAATGAAAATACAGAAAAGAGAAATATGACGTACTGGAGATTAATATGCTTTTATTCTATTTTCCCATCAAAGTCCCCTCCTAATCAATTCTGACTCTATTACAACACTTTTAGATTTTCTAGATATATTAAAAAAACAGTAACCTTTTATATTACTGCTGACGTTACATTGCAATTATTCACTTAACCCGATTCATTAGTTAAGATTCCAAGTTTATGGGCGACGGTTTGAATTATAAGGTACAAACTAGAAATGAAACCAAGAACCTCGTTATGAGTTTCGATTATTTTTAACATTACTGGATTCATAAAATCTCCTTTCTCATTGACAGAGAGCTTCTTAACTAATAAGCACACCAGTACAACCAGACTAATAACTCCTAGCCTGTCATCGGGAATCGAGTTAAATGAACAATTTACTCTACTAGTATATCAAAAATTGTGATATTTTACAATTTGAAACAGCAACCCTCATCAGGTTGCTGTTCCTACAATGTTACTTCAGTTCCCCCATTTATTATTTCTAGACTAATCAAATAGTCAACTAAACACTACTGCTAGCTTTTAATGTTTCAATTACTTCCTTAAGTGGCCTTTCCTCTAAATATGCACGATAAACTTCATCTACATTCAATTTGATGATATAAACAGGACTCAATTCCAAAGTTTTACCTGTAAACATCTCCATGGTCACTGAACCAAAGTCAAGATCTGTTTCTGACTCAGTTGGCATCACAAAGAAATTTTTCACAACTAGTTCTTCTTGGGAAGCAAGCAAATCTTTATAAGCTAGTTGATACAAGAATTGTTTCGTCACATCTCCAATCCCTGGATTATTGTATAGTCCTTTATCCTCAACTTTTAATAGATAATACTTAGCATCAAAAATCATAAACAGAGGAGACTGAACTGATATGGTATCTGGAATCAAGGTATCACTTTTCTTTTCAATTCCTTTTGAAGTCCATTTAGGTTTCTCAATAATATCTTTCAAGCTTTTTGTGCTATCACCCAGTCCAAGAGACTTGAGTGAATAATCAAGATGATTTTCAAAAGCTACTGCACAAGCTTTCTCCCAAACCACATGGAATGAGTTCGTTCCAAAGAAACTGATATCACTTTTTTCTGATGATGTATCCTTATTATCAACGTAGATATAAAGAGCTTTTAGTAACAATTGGTTTCTAGTATTAAACTCAACAGAAAGTTGCTGCTCGATTCGATAAAGAATATAGTCCTTTTCAGCTAAATCGTCCATCTTCTCCTCTGTCAAAAGAAGTTCTGGTAAGCCTAACAAGTCATGCAAATCAGCATCCTGCAAAGTCTTAGTGGCTTGAGTCAAAATAATTTCATGAAGTTGTTTGATAAAGTGTGTCTCATCATGAATCTTCCGTTGAGTAAGCAACTCTGGATAATAAGGACGATTATTCGAAATAATGGTAAAGGTGTCATTAATAGTTTTATCCCAGTTAATATCCCCATAACCATTGATTTCTAAAATTGTATCCTCAACATTGTACAAACCATACTCAAAATAATCATTCAAGAAATACATAATTAGAGCTAGTTCATTGAAAGAGCTGCTTGAATCATACTCTGAATAAATCAGTATTTCTTGTTCCTTCTGATCAGCTTTCTCAATGACTTGAATAACCTCTTTGAGCTTGATATCGAGTTCTTTTTCCTTATTGATATACTTAGGATAACACTTAAGAACGAAGTTCTGAATCATCACAAGCCCAACATAGGTAAAGACATAGAGCAACTCACTCCCACCAGTAGAAAGTTCCTCCAGTTCAGCATCTTCTTCAAATAAATCTGATAGTTCCTGTTGTTCTTTAGTGTTTTTTACAGTTTTTAAGATACCAAAGGATTTCAAGCGTAGGAGTAATTTTTGAAGTGGTTCTTTATCTAGATTAAATCTAAATTGAAGTTCATGAAAGGTATATCTCTTTTGTTCACGAATAAACACTGACTTCATATAATCTAGTCCTTATCGCTTGAAGCAAAATCATCATATTTTTTTGAGACGCTATGAGCAAAAATCTGTAATCCTTTCGCTTCAAACTCTTTACAGATAACTGAGTATCTGTTTGAATTCTCTACTCCTTGGAAGAAATCTTTCCTCTTCTGCTTAGCAGCATCATCAAAGAGATACATCAAGACCTTGTTCTTGAAGACATCAAGAAACTCGTCATTTAGGATAGACTCATAAGATTTCTTATCTGACTCGGCTGGATTACTAGCATCTGATTTAACCTCAATCTTATACGAATCAAGTTTAATGAAGAATGGACCCATCAACTTATCTTCATTGATTTTGTAGTCTTCAGATAGAACTTCATTGAGAGCCTTACGAAGTGCATTCCATTCATAAGTTTGACTCCCAACATTAAATTTATATCCTTCAATCTCAGCTTCTCCGCCATCCAATTCTAGATACTCAAAATCCCAGCGTCTCTTAAAGGCAGTATCCATAGGGAAAACACCTTGGTCAGCGCTATTCATTGTGGCCCAAATATATAGGTTGTCTGGCAAAGTCAATGTAGCTACTTGATCTTCTGAAACTTTCAGTTCGTTCGCAAGATACTGTCTCAAATCCTCAGAAGTACGAATTGGATATTCACTGACACCATTTGTTCTGTCCAATAATTGGAAAATGTCACCAAAGACTGCTGCAACCTTAGCTCGGTTAATCTCCTCGATTAGCAAAAGATAAGGTTTAGGATTATCTGTTTGAGCACTCTTAAGTGCTTTTACATAAGAACGGATGAATGGCCCAGGGACATATTGATAAGAGATTTCTTCTTTTCCATCCTTATTTATAATAGGAACCGGTTTATAAGTACCAACAAACTGAGAAAAGGTATAATCTGGATGGAAAGTTACCCTCTCATAGTCTTTTTCAGCATTTTCAAGTAAATTGACCATATCTTCACCTAACTTATGACTCTTACCAGTACCAGGTGCACCAAAAAGAACTCTATTTAGAGAAAAAACAGAAGAAAAATTACTTTTATAAACTAATTCAATGTTAGTCACTAGCTCAGAAGTATATAACTTATTAATGTCAACTTCCAATTTTATTACAAACTCAAATTCATTTATTCTCTCTACAACTAACTGAGTAATTTTGGGAAGTGCAAGATTTCTTATCAAAGAATTGAATATTTTTTTATAATCTTCTGTTGGTCTAATATATACACGTTTTTCATCACTGTATAGTTCCAGTTTAATTTCAATTGAATCTTCTAATTTAGAAACATACTCTTCAACCATTTTAAAATAGTCATAATCAATTTCTTTATATTTATTGTATTTCTGACCAACATACTCAATTTTAACAGTTTTTAGATAGTCTAGTAAATCTGCTTTATGTATTTTATATGATGTAAAATCACTAAAGTTTGAGAAAAATGATTTTAGTTGATCTTCATTTCCTTTCGAGCCCACAAATAATTTGGCTTCACCAGCACCAGCGTCAGAATCTAATTTCAATTTTTTACTAACAAAACTGCTTGGGATATTAAACTTCTGTATTTCCATTTCACTCTCCTAATTTTGGATAAGATTTATATATTTGCTTAACAATGGCCATCATAACATCGACTACGATTGAATTTCCAGCTTGTTGGTAAATTGCTGTATCTGACACTACTATTTTAAAACTATCACAGTAACCCATTAATCTCAAACACTCTCTTGGAGTAAGCTTGCGAAGTCGACCTTCAGTAGTTACATAATTATCGACACCTGCACGGTGCATTTTGTGCATTGTAGTTAACAATGGACGAGCAATTTCTAAGTCAGTTTTTGGTTTTGAGTAAAAACCTTTTGTTCCTGAAGACAGAACATATTTTTTAACTTTTTCAGATAAGAAGTATTTATCTAAATCTTCAATCAACTTCTCTTTGTCTTTATTCTCTTCCTCAAATATAAAATCGCCATGCCAGTTGAATTGCTGATTTTTCTTTTGACAAAGTTGAATTTCTCCATCGATCTGTGTGTAGCGTTTCTCTAGGTTCTTATCTGACAGGACAAAATCTACCCCTTTCTTAGCAAGATAGTATTTACCTGATACATTATCCAATAAGAAATCCTGCATAACTTTGGTCAGTTCTTTCTTTTTAGGGAATGAAAATTCCTCAAAATCAAGATCCTTACGGAAACCAACTACAAAAACTCGTTCTCTGTTTTGTGGGATTCCATAATCTCTAGCATTAAGAATTTGAAATTTCCATTCATATCCTAAATCCTCAAAAATTTGAGTCATGGTTTTCCAAGTGCGTCCTTCATCATTACTTAAAATAGCACGAACATTCTCATAAATAAATACTTTAGGTTTTAATTCACTAACCAAACGAGCATATTCATAAAAAAGTGTGCCACGAGTATCTCCAAGTCCTCTTTGTTTACCAACCAAACTAAATGATTGACATGGACTTCCACCAACAAACAAGTCCACATCTTGGTACTTTGTTCCATCTAGAAAAGAGACATTCCAATGAAAACGAGATTCATCAATTTCATAATTTGCGAAGTATGATTTTCTAACATTATTTTGTTTCTCCCTGCCTTCATACAGTTTATCAACATAAGCCTTTTGCTCCTCTAATGTTTGAAGACTGAAAACTTTCTTACGGATACTTTCTGTATTAATTCGCTCATGAAGCATAGAAAGTTCTTCTCGAATTGCTTTAAAATCTTTAGCAAGTTCCTTCAACCTAACTAAACCTATTTCTAGTTTGGGGAATTTATAAATATCCGATAACTTCGGAAGATCATTATTCAACTTAATGCTCAATTTAATTGATTGATAAATTTTATCAGCGTTATCTGTTTCCTTTATATTTTTTAAAGTTAAAATATAAAATTTACGCTGATTTACATTAAGTGAATCACTATCTAATATTTCTGAAGAAAGTTCAATCACCTTTTTAAACTGATTTACTGAAAATGTTCCGATTGATTCTTCAAACTCAATTAAAGATTGAGACACTTTAGACAGCTTATCAATCAACCAACTGTCATCGTCATTATACCTATCAACAACATTTCCAAGTTCTGTTATTTCATCTTTAACATCTTTGATAGTATCAGGGATTTCTTTTGAAAGAATATCGACATCCCCATTATCACAAGCAAATTCAATGGAATATGGAATGCCTAGACGCTCTAAAGCATGTTCTATTGCACCAATTCCACTAAAAGCAGTAGCTAATTTTAACATTTTTACTCTCCAATTATAGATTTACATCTTTAAATTCAACAATTTCTGATACATTACAAGATAAATAATTAGCTATTTTTAGTAAAGTATCTGTAGTTATACAATCATTATTAATCAATTTGGTATAAGTACTTGAACTAATTTTTGCACCTAACCTAAACTGATTTTTTCTGATACCTCTATCAGCAATTGTCTGCCATAAAGGGTTATAGGAAATCTTCACACTATCCTCCAAAGAGTCCTTTTAAAAGTACCTTTCTATTATAACACATAGTATTTATAAAAACCTTACAAATATTTCTTAAAAACAAAAATCATTTAACTCAAGTTGCCATTGACAAATTATATTATTTTTGATACAATTGTGTTGTTTTATAAAACAACACAGGAGTATTATACCATGTTTTCCAAAAAAAATCTCAAAACAAAGAGGATTTCTAAAGGTTTTTCTCAGACTGAAATAGCTGATTTACTCAATATCAATCGATCGTCATACAATAGCTGGGAATCTGGACGTGCCAAACCTAACCAAAAAAATCTAGTTGCACTTGCTGAAATCTTAGATGTTGAAGTATCCTACTTTGAATCTGAGTACAATATTGTCAATAACTATCTTCAGTTATCTCCTGATAATCAAATAAAAGCTGAAGAATATGTTGAAGAATTACTACTTTCACAACAAAGCTCAACAAAAGTCACTCCTCTCTTTTCAGTGCAGGTGCTATCAGATATCCAACTTTCGGCCGGTCTTGGAGAATCTTTATTTGATGAATATGAAACTGAAACCGTCTACTCAGACGAAGAACAGCTTGGATATGATATCGCTACTTGGATTAGTGGTAAGTCTATGGAACCAATCTATCAAGATGGTGAGGTAGCTCTTATTCGTTCCAGTGGATTCGACTATGATGGCGCAGTATATGCTCTATCGTGGAATGATTCAGTCTTTATCAAGAAACTTTATCGTGAAAAAGAGGGTTTTAGAATGGTATCCTTAAATGATAAGTATCCAGATAAGTTTATTCCTTATGAAGATGAGCCACGCATTGTTGGCAAAGTCGTAGGTCACTTTATGCCTGTGATTGGAAGTTAAAAGTATTTTAAATTTTTTTAGAATTGCTTGCTTATGGCTACAAAGAAAATTCTTCTATTTAGATTTTTAGTATTGCTCACTTTGAAAAAGCTATATCTAATTCACAAAAAAATTCACTTCGACTGAGGAGCGAAATATTGTAATTATTCTCTAATTGTCTATACTAAACAGAACAACTACCATACTTAGAAAGAAAAAAACTAATGGAAATTATCGAACATGACTTAGACTGTAACTGCCATCGAAGAAGAGAATGGATTGAAATTGATGGAGTGTTCTATCCTATTGAATTTTCTGTCGAAGATCCTAATACACCACCAATGAGTGAAGAAGAAAAACAAAAGTTATCTGAATTTCTAACAAATTTCAAACGAGAAAGACTGGAATAATTTCAATTGATTTACTTCTCATTATCTCCCTCCAACACTTCCAATTCTATATCCACATTCTCAAGTTCTAAAAATTTAGGTTTCAATTCATGTTGAAACAATAATAACTAATTTTTTATTCTTCGATAGAAAAAATCTTTGTATAGTAATGACTTCGAACCTACTTTTACAAGTCGATATTTTACTTCATTTTCAAACATAACAAACCACACAATTTGATTGTGTCTATTACTACTCTACTCCCCAAAATTTTTAAGTAATATCCAAACGATTACACAGAGGAATCAAAGTTATAGAACTACCTTTCAGCGAGATGTTAAAAAAAGTTGAACTCAACTTTCAAGGTACTAAAAAAACATTGGAATCTAAAATAATTTCAAAGACTTAAAATTTATAAAATGTATACCTTATTTCTACTGTTTTCCAAAGATCAAACATTGCTTGAGTTTAATTAATAAGGGGGGAACGTTTATTCCCGTTTGCCCCTAGTCTATGGAAACAACTCCGTATCCCCTAGGTTTTATGGAAATAGATTGAGAGCCTATAAGGTTAGCACATGAAGACAGTCACCTTGTATTCTCACTCTGATACTTACCCACCCCAATACAAAAAGCCTTGCAATAAAGGCTTTTGTTTATCCCTTTCGTTCAAAGGTTTCTAGGCTTTTACGAGCAGAGCTACACACTCCACATGGTGCGTCTGCGGAAACAGATCAACTGGCTGGACTTTCTTCAACTTATATCCCAATTCTTGGTAGAGTTTGATATCACGCGCCATAGTAGCGACATTACAAGAAATATAGGCGATGCGGTCTGCTCCTGTTTGAGCGCTTGCCTTGATAAAGCTTTCTGTGAGCCCTTTTCTTGGTGGGTCCACTAGGATAAGACTTGGTTGAATACCTTCCTTGAGCCACTTTTTCATTGCATTTTCAGCTGTATCACAGACATAGTATGCGTTAGTAATGCCGTTCAAGCTAGCATTTTTCTTGCTATTCTCAACCGCTTCTAGAATCACTTCAACACCATAAACTTCTTTGACATGTTTCGCAACAGAAAGACCAATCGTCCCGATACCAGAATAGGCATCAATAACCACATCATCTTCTTTTAATTCAGCAAAGTCAATGGCTGTCTGATAGAGTTTCTCAGCCATTTCAGTATTGACTTGGTAAAAAGCGGGTCCAGCGATTTGGTAGTCATTTCCCAACATTTGGTCGGTAATATAGTCTTGACCATAAAGCGTACGCCATTCCTTACCAAAAATAGCATTAGTGTTCTGGTCATTAATATTTTGCATAACAGACACAATCTCTGGGAACTGCTTGATTAGTTGTTCAATTAATTGCTCCACACGAAAAACTTTGGGACGAGTTGTTACCAAAATAACCATAATTTGACCTGAATAATGTCCGCGACGCACCACAAGATTCCGAATCAAGCCAGCTTGTTCCTTTTCATCATAAGGTTTCAGGTCGTAACGACGGAGCAAGTCACGTAGGGCTACAACTACCTCGTCAATCACAGGATCTTGGATAAAGAAATCTTCCAGTGGCATGAGGTCGTGGGAATTCTTACGGAAAAATCCTGTTTCCAGGACACCATTGACTCGACGAACAGGCACCTGCGCCTTGTTACGATACTTAACTGGATGTTCCATACCGAGCGTTTCAGCAACCTCTACATCTGCAATTCCAGCAATCTTGTAGAGACTGTCCTTGACTTGCTTAGTTTTAAACTTGAGCTGTTCTGGGTAAGCAAGGTGACCTAAATCAGCGATTCCTGAACGCAGGTAAGCCAAATCTAGATCTTGATTACGGTGTGGTGACTGGACAAGGTATTCTTCAACCTTCCCAAAGCCAATCTTTTTATTAACCTTGAGGACACGCATGAGGATTTTTTCACTTGGTAAAGCATTCTCTACAAAAAAGACCAAACCATCTACCTTGGCAACTCCAGCACCTTCATGGGTCAAGTCCACAATTTCAACTTCTACAATATCATTTTTCTTTAACATTCTCTTCTCTTTCTATTGGCCGACAAAAAAGACGGCAACGTTACGGTTACCATCTATTATACCATGAAATTTCTTAAGAACCAAAACTCTTAAAGAAGTTGACAATGGCTTGCCAAAGGGAGCTTAGGAAATTACCGCCGTCCTCTAGCGCCTTATCCGCATCAAAGTTAAGGTTGATATTTTTAAAACTGTCGCCAGCTTGTGATACGATACTTTGTTTAAGGTCATTCAGGGTTTTAGTAAAGTCTGAGTTGCTGAGGATATCACTTTTTGAGAGATTTAAAGCAAAATTGATGATGATATTGATCTGGTTTCCTGTTATGACCTGATCAAGTTTGTAATTTTTCAAGGTATCTTCAACAATTTTACGAACATCTTCCTCCGTCAGATTTCCCTTGCTTTCTTTAGCTTTGGCAAGTCCTGACTTGATATCGGCTAGGGCAACGTTTAATTTATTAGCATCATAGCCTGACTTGTCCTTGTTTTCAGCATTGATATCGGACAAAGCCTTCAACTCTTCTTGAGCCAACTCTTTATTGGCTTGTGGCACCTTGGCTCCATTGGCTTCTAGCGAATAATAAATCCCTGCTAAAGCACTTTCTCCTGTAACGGGAATAGGTGCTGCCACAGTGATTTTGGCGTGTTCCACACCCAAAGTTACGGCTGCATTTCGGTACATATCCTGGGTTACCTTAGTAATATTTTCTGGTGTTTCAATCTTGACCTCAAGTGGCGATTTGTCACCTAGTTTTTGAATCTTGGCTGATGAATACAACTGTAAACTAGAGTCATTGGCCACATTCATGATCTTAGAATAAACATCAGGTGTCATGGTCTTGAGTTCTTTGGTGTCTGTCGAAGCATTGTAGCCTAGTTTTTTAAGGGTTTGATTTTTTTGGTCTTCAGACAATGATGAACCTAGGACATATTCAGGTTGGACATAGGTTTCATCGATGACTTTTTGAACATCTGTTGCTGCATGGACACTATTCATAGCTGTTACTGCCCACAAGACCGCAGCACTGGTCAGAAAGAGTTTCTTTCTCATAGGGAATTCCCTCCTTTACCTTTCTAGAGTAATATATCTATCTTAAAGAAAACTTATAACAAAAACACCTGGGCTAGCCAGATGTCGAAAAGAGAGTGAAACATTTGATGATGTAAAGGTTGAGTTGCACCTGTCTAGAATAATAATAGTTTCCTCCATTTACATAGAGTTCGGCACCGTGAAAAATAGAAATGGGGTGCATATAACTATAAGTCTTTCCAGTGGTATTACCCAGCAAGGGAGCAACAGTATCACGAGAGTACTGTTTGGCCAGAGCTAAGGTGTTTTCCTTGCCATTTTGGGCGATAAAATCTATATAGGCAGGTCCAAAATTATAGGCTTGAACAGCCGTCCAGACATCTACCCCCTTCTTCTGGGCCAGATAGAGATTGTCTGTCAGAGTTTGAACGCCTTGCCGAATGCTAGAGGCATTATCATTGATGGTATTGGTAGCGCCACTAGCAGACTCACTAGACTGCATAACATCGCCTTCTTTTCCTTTTGTTTCGGTATAAATCATAGCGAGCACAAGCTCTTCGTTTGCTGGGGTGTCTTTTTCACTCAAGATTTCTCGCACCATGGGTTGATAGGTCATGACTTGCTTGACATCTTGGTGAACGCGGTAAGCTTTATATCCAGCAAAAAGGAAGACTGCTAGTACAAGCACTCTTCGAATTCGTTTAAACATTATTTACTTTGGATATCCTCGATATTTTTGATTAAGATAGAGTAGGTTCCATTGTCGTTTTGGATAAACTCAACAGACTCAGCATCTTGATAGACGTTATTGGGAACGATAAGCTCAATTCCATTTGACAAGGAAAGTTTTTGGTTTTCAAATTTCTTTAATTGTCGACTGGCATCAATTTCATCAAATTGAACTGGCTCTGGTACTGCTTCTTTGACTTGGTCAATAAAGCTCAAACGAGCCGTCAGATTATTATCAAAAAGGTCGTTGGCCAATTTTTCTGGTGACAATTCATTGCTTTCTTCTAAGTTGTTGAAAATCGCTGATTTGACCTTGGATTGAAATTGAAAATCATCTGTATTAAAAGTCTCAGCAATTCTCTGAGCTGTTTTTTCCAGTTCCTTGATGGATTTCTTAGGAGAAATCTTAGGAGCTACGGCAAGGAGATTTTCTGAAAAATAGTTCAAAAAAGTCCCATTGTATTTGATTCGTTTTTCAATCAAGTGATATTTACGACTCTGAAGATTAACCACTAAGGCTTCGTCGGCACCCGTTCCAAATCCAGGCAGGTTATTCTGAGTCAGCTTGATTGGATTATCAACTTCTCCTCCGAGGTGGGTTAAGGTCTCCCGCAGGGCAATTCGTAAGAAAGCAAAATGTTCCACGCCTTCTTTAGAAAATTGCACAAAAATCAAGTCATTGGTCTTAAGATTTTCTGAAATGCTGAACTCCTCTTTCCAGAGATTAGCCAGCTTTACTGATGTCTCCAACAAATCGTCTGTGATGTGATTGAAGAAGGGATTTTCTTCTTCGAAAATCCCAGTCTTAGCTTCATCTGAATACACACGTTCAATTTTTTTACGCAGGTATTCTTCGATTTTTGGAGTGATATTGAGAAACTTATCCGCTAGAAATAGATCGGTATCATCCGGGCTGAACTGATGGATAATAGCTTTCTTAATATAAATGTCCATAAAAGTTTTAGTCCTCGTATAATGGGAAGGCATCTGTCAATTCTTTTACTGCACTTCTCACTTCTTCTAAGACAGCCTCATTTTCTGCATTTTTAAGTGTTTTAATGATGAGTTCAGCTACTTTGCGACTTTCTTCTTCACCAAACCCACGTGCAGTAATGGCTGCTGCTCCGATACGAATTCCACTTGTCTTGAATGGTGACAAGGTTTCGTAAGGAATTGAGTTTTTATTTAGGGTAATATTGACTTCATCCAGCAAGTTTTGAGCAACTTTTCCGTTTTCAACAACCTTAGTCACATCGACTAAGAAGAGGTGGTTTTCAGTTCCTCCAGAAATGATACGGAAATCAGGATCTTGCAAGAAGACATCTGCCATAGCCTTGCTGTTTTTGATAACATTTGCAGCATATTCCTTGAAGGCCGGATCTAAGACTTCTTTGAAGGAAACTGCCTTAGCAGCAACAACATGCTCTAAAGGACCGCCCTGAATACCAGGGAAAATGGCTGAGTTGATTTTCTTAGCTAAGTCTTCATCATTGGTCAAAATCAAACCACCACGTGGTCCACGAAGGGTTTTGTGGGTTGTGGTTGTTGTGATATGAGCGTATGGAACTGGACTTGGATGAAGACCAGCAGCAACCAAACCAGCGATATGGGCCATGTCTACCATGAGCTTCGCCCCAACAGCATCCGCAATTTCACGGAATTTTGAAAAGTCGATAATTTGAGAATAGGCTGAAGCACCTGCTACGATTAGTTTAGGTTTTACTTCTTGGGCTTGCTTCAAAATTGCATCAAAGTCCAAGAATTCCGTTTCAGGATCTACACTATAAGAAACAAAGTTGTAGGTTTGACCTGAGAAGCTGACAGGAGCTCCATGGGTCAAGTGTCCACCAGCAGCCAAATCCATCCCCATAACCGTATCACCTGGCTCAATCAAGGCCATGTAAGCTGCACAGTTAGCTTGGCTTCCTGAGTGTGGTTGGACATTAGCAAATTTAGCACCGAAAATTTCTTTAGCGCGTTCAATGGCTAGAGTTTCTACAACGTCTACCACATCCGTTCCACCATAATAACGACGTCCTGGGTAGCCTTCGGCGTATTTATTCGTCAAGATAGACCCTTGAGCTGCCATAACAGCCTTGGAAACGACGTTTTCCGAAGCAATCAACTCGATATTGTTTTGTTGGCGTTCTTCTTCTTTTGCAATAGCATTCCAGAGATCAGCATCATATGCTTTAAAATCATCTTTGTCAAAAATCATAGGTCTTCTCCTTTATAATGTGACAGGTCATTTAGTTTAAGAAAATAAACTAAAGGATGCGAATAAACCGTTTCTGCATTTTATCACAAGTATAACCAACTTTTTCATAAAATGCATGAGCACCCAGACGATGATCGGCAGAATTTAAGCGGATAAACCCATAACCACGTCTTTTTGCTTCGTCTTCCAACCCTTGCAGTAAGCATTTACCGATACCTTGCCCTTGTGCTTGAGGAGAAACTGCTAAGGCTAAGATATTAAATCCTGCTTTAGAATAAAGGGATTCATAAACCACAGCGTGGACATATCCCAGCAAGACATGGCTGGCTGCATCCTCATAACCAAGAAGGAAATGATGGGAATCTTGAGATAATCTAGCTAATTGACTAGCTGTTTCCTCTGGACTAAAAGAATAACCCAAAGCCTCTTGGTTGATGTCACATATAGCTTTCACATCTGTTTCTTGTAAATCTCTTAGCATCTCATTCCTCCTCAAAAGAAATCTCTGGCAACTGAGCAAGAATATCCTCTCGCTTAATGGCCCCTTGGCGTAAGATTTTCACCTTGTCTCCAGACAAGTCCAAAATAGTTGAATCCTGTCCAGTTAGAAAAGCATCGTCTTCCAGCCCCAGAACCTCTTGGTCAAAATCCTCTAGAATCTGACTAAAGGTCACTCCACTTGCCTGACCTGAGATATTAGCAGACGGCCCAATCAAGGGACCTGTCTCTCGAATCAAATCAAGTGTGATAGGGTGACTGGGCATCCGAAATCCAACAGTTGCAAGACCAGAATTAACCCAATAGGGAACTCTGTCATTAGCTTCGAGAATAATGGTCAAGGGACCTGGTAAAAAAGTCTCTACAAGTTTTTGAAGATAGGTTGGCTGATTCTTAGAAAAGTACAAGATATCCTCTATAGAAGCAACATTTAGGTTAAGAGCTTTGTCTCTAGGACGATGTTTGAGCTGGTATACATAATCAACTGCTTTTTCGTCTAGAGCTTTAGCAAAAAGACCATAAACTGTCTCAGTAGGCAGAACAACAGCCCCACCCTTTTCCAATTCTTGTCTAATCCTGTCCATCATCAACTACAACCATCCTATCTTGACCAAATTGGTCTTTTAGTGTTCGTACTCTCTTTTCAGGAAGATGCTTCCTAAAAAGTTCAGGAACACTTTGACCTTGCTTGTATCCAATTTCAAGGTAAATCTTACCACCATCTTTGAGATAGTCTTTTGCATCTTCCGCAATTTTACGGTAAATAGCTAAACCATCCTCATCTGCAAAGAGAGCTAGGTGAGGCTCTGAATGCAAAACATTCAAACCTACCTCTGACTCATCTTCACGAGAGATATAGGGTGGATTGGATACAATTATATCATATTTTTCAGAAATTTCTGCAAAACAATCAGATTTTTTAAAAAATATATTAATTTTTTGATTTTTAGCATTTTCGCTAGCTATTTCTAAAGCCTCTTGAGAAATATCCGCTGCTGTCACTGACCAAGCCGGTCTGTTTTTTGCTAAGGCGAGAGCAATAGCTCCACTACCTGTACCTATATCCAAAATTGATAGATTCATCTCAGGATTTTCAGCCAAGATAAGCTCCACCAACTCCTCTGTCTCTGGACGAGGAATCAAAACCCGCTCATCAACTGTTAACTGCATACCAAAGAAATCTGCCTGTCCGATGATATACTGTGCCGGTTTATGAGCTACTAACTGTTGGAAAATTCCTTTTACAAATACTTCTTCCTCTTCCGTCACTTCCTGCTGAAGAGCAAAAACAAAGTCAGTAAAAGAAAGATTTTTCAGGCTACGATAGACAAAAGAGAGGCTTTCAGCTTCCTCTCCTTGTCTTATCAATTCTTCTTCAAAATCTGAAAATAATTGAGCTAATTTCATTATTTGTTTAATTCTTCTAATTTTTGTGTTTGGTCATAAAGAACCAAGGCATCCACAACTTCGTCCAATTTACCAGATAAAATCGTATCTAGTTTTTGGAGGGTTAGGCCGATACGGTGGTCTGTGACACGGTTTTGTGGGAAGTTATAAGTACGAATCCGTTCTGAACGGTCACCAGTACCGATTGTCGACTTACGCTCAGCGTCTTGTTCATCCTGAGCAATTTGTGCAAAGTGGTCAGCAACACGCGCACGGATGATTTTCATGGCCTTCTCACGGTTTTTCTGCTGGGTACGTTCTTCCTGCATCTCAACCTTGATATTGGTTGGCAAGTGAACAATACGAACGGCAGTCGCAACCTTATTGACGTTCTGTCCACCAGCACCAGAGGCGTGATAGATATCAACACGAAGATCTTTTGGATCAAGATCGTATTCAACTTCTTCCACTTCAGGCATAACAAGCACTGTCGCTGTCGAAGTATGAACACGGCCTTGACTCTCTGTTACAGGGACACGTTGCACACGGTGGGCACCTGATTCATACTTGAGTTTAGAGTATACAGATTGACCCGAAACCATAGCAACCACTTCTTTGAAACCACCAACACCGTTCATAGAAGCTTCCATAACTTCAAAGCGCCATCCTTGAGCTTCCGCATACTTTTGGTACATAGTTAAAAGGTCTCCAGCGAAAAGTGCTGCTTCATCACCACCAGCTGCTCCACGGATTTCTAGGATGATATTCTTGTCATCGTTTGGATCTTTAGGAAGGAGCAAGATTTTCAGTTTTTCTTCGTATTCTTCTTTTTCAGCCTTGGCATCTTTGAGTTCTTGCTTGGCCATTTCTTCCAAGTCAGCGTCTCCACCTGATTCCTTAATCATCTCTTCAGCATCAACGATGTTTTGCAGGACTTGTTTGTACTCACGGTAGGCTGTTACTGTATCACGAGTTGAAGCCTCTTCTTTTGAAAGCTCCATAAAACGTTTGGTGTCTGAAACGACATCAGGGTCACTGAGCAATTCTCCTAATTCTTCATAACGGTCTTCTACAGCTTGTAGTTGATCATAGATGTTCATTTTTTCTCCTTATTTCTGAATTGTTAAATCATAGATTGCTACTACTTCGTTCTCGGATATTTCCCCAGTTTCTTTAAATCCATAACTGAGGTAACAAGATCTTGCATGTTCGTTTTCTGGTTCATAAGACAACCAAAGTTTATTGCTTAAACCTGCTGGCGCTGTCCGAACATAGTCTAGTACTTTATCCATAATTGGTTTAAAATATCCTTGATTTTGAAAATTCTTATCAATCATAAAACGAAATAGTAAATAATTTCCACTACTAATTCCGATCTTTTTATCATAAGCTATCATCACAAAACCTATAATTGCATCATTATCATAAACTGCCAATGGAGCTACAAAATCTCCATTTTTAGTGTAGACATATGCTTCAGCTAAACTAATTGCGTTGGTTGCAATGAATTGTTTTTGATATTCCTTAACATCCAAATTCAAAACATCAAAATAATTTCCCATTGTAACATCTCTTAGTTCAATTGTCATAGTTTTGCTCCTTGTTAGAGGTTATCATTGGCGCAAAATAATGTTTACGGCAAACCGAGATATAGGTCTCATTCCCACCGATTTGGATCTGTTCACCATCATAAACGGGCAGTCCATCCTGAGTACGTAATACCATGGTCGCCTTTTTCTTGCAATACTGACAAATAGTCTTGATTTCGTCAATCTTATCTGCTAAAAGCAAGAGATACTTGGAACCTTCGAACAGTTCATTACGAAAGTCATTTTTCAAACCAAAAGCCATGACAGGTATGTCTAACTCATCAACAACACGAGCTAGATCGTAAACATGATGACGCTTAAGAAACTGAGCTTCATCGACCAAGACACAGTAAGGCTTTTCCGGTAGGTCTCGGATATAGCCAAAGATATCCGTCGTTTCCTCAATCGCAATGGCAGGGCGTTTCATGCCAATACGGCTCGACACATAGCCAACACCGTCACGCGTATCCAGAGCTGAGGTCATAATGACAACACCTTTTCCTTGCTCCTCATAGTTATAGGCCACTTTGAGAATCTCAATGGTCTTACCAGAGTTCATGGTCCCATAACGATAATACAACTGTGCCATGCTTCTTACTTCACGTCCATTTCTAAATTTTTGCTACATTCTAGTATATCATAATTTTCTTAAGCTTTAAACGGCAAAATGTGGTAAAATAGAAGAAATCAAAAACTAGTGGAGAAAGCTATTATGCCATTTGTACGCATCGATTTATTTGAAGGACGCACGCTCGAGCAAAAGAAAGCTCTTGCTAAGGAAGTAACGGAAGCCGTTGTCCGCAACACAGGAGCCCCTCAATCTGCTGTCCATGTCATCATCAACGACATGCCAGAAGGAACTTATTTCCCACAAGGGGAAATGCGCACCAAATAAGCTAGCTTAAGCAGAAATGCTTAGGCTTTTTCAAACTCCAAGTAGCATCCATTGAAGAAATAGCCTAAATTTGTTACAATTTGAAAAGAGACTTGGAATATTCCAAGAAAAGAGCTATTAATTAAAGGAAATATTATGATCACACGTGAATTTGATACCATCGCTGCTATCTCTACTCCACTAGGTGAAGGGGCCATTGGTATTGTCCGCTTGAGCGGAACAGATAGTTTTGCGATTGCGCAAAAGATTTTCAAAGGAAAAGACTTGAATCAGGTTGCTAGCCACACTCTTAACTACGGTCACATCGTTGACCCTCAAACTGGTAAGGTCATGGACGAGGTTATGGTTGGTGCTATGAAGTCTCCAAAGACCTTTACTCGTGAGGATATTATCGAGATTAACACCCACGGTGGGATTGCGGTGACCAATGAGATTCTCCAGCTGGCTATCCGTGAAGGAGCTCGATTGGCAGAACCTGGTGAATTTACCAAACGTGCCTTTTTAAACGGTCGTGTGGACTTGACTCAGGCTGAAGCGGTAATGGATATCATCCGTGCCAAGACAGACAAGGCTATGAACATTGCAGTTAAGCAATTAGACGGCTCCCTTTCTGACCTCATTAACAATACCCGTCAAGAAATCCTCAATACACTTGCCCAAGTCGAGGTTAATATTGATTATCCTGAGTATGACGATGTTGAGGAAGCTACTACTGCTGTTGTCCGAGAGAAGACTATAGAGTTTGAGCAATTGCTAACCAATCTCCTTAGAACAGCTCGTCGTGGTAAAATCCTCCGTGAAGGAATTTCCACTGCCATCATCGGCCGTCCCAACGTTGGAAAATCTAGCCTCCTCAACAACCTCTTGCGTGAGGACAAGGCTATCGTTACAGACATTGCAGGAACTACTCGAGATGTCATCGAAGAATACGTCAACATCAATGGTGTCCCACTCAAATTGATTGATACAGCCGGTATTCGTGAAACAGATGACATTGTGGAACAAATCGGTGTCGAGCGTTCGAAAAAAGCCCTCAAAGAAGCTGACTTGGTACTACTAGTATTAAATGCCAGTGAACCACTGACCGCCCAAGATCGTCAACTCTTAGAAATCAGCCAAGATACTAATCGCATTATTCTACTTAATAAAACAGACCTACCTGAAGCGATTGAAACTTCGGAACTACCTGAACACGTTATTCGTATTTCAGTCCTTAAAAACCAAAATATTGATAAGATTGAAGAGAGAATCAACAACCTCTTCTTTGAAAATGCTGGTTTGGTTGAGCAAGATGCTACCTACTTGTCTAATACCCGTCACATTTCCTTGATTGAAAAGGCAGTTGAAAGTCTACAGGCTGTTAACGAAGGTCTTGAACTGGGTATGCCAGTTGACTTGCTTCAAGTTGACTTGACTCGTACTTGGGAAATCCTCGGAGAAATCACAGGTGATGCTGCTCCAGATGAACTCATTACCCAACTCTTTAGCCAATTCTGTTTAGGAAAATAAGAAAAATCCATGATCGTTCATTCGGTCATGGATTTTATTGTCTTTATTAGTAATCTGGTCTTAAGACACCTGTTACGGTTTCTTTAGTTGCTTCGTAGTCGCCATCAACGACGACTTTGATAATGCGTTTGGCATCTTCTTCTGGTGCTGGAACTAGAGGTAAGCGTGTTGGACCAGCTTCAAATCCCATATAGTTGAGAACGGCCTTGACAGGAGCAGGACTCGGATATGAGAAGAGGGCATTAACCTTAGGAATGAATTTACGTTGAATAGCTGCGGCTTTCTTCATATCGCTTTCTGCAATGGCAGTAAACATCTCGTGCATCTCATCCCCATTTGTATGTGATGCAACAGAAATAACCCCGTCCGCACCAAGGTTCATGGCATGGAAAGCATCTCCATCCTCACCTGTATAAATCAAGAACTCCTCTGGCTTGTGCTCAATCAAGTAAGCCATATTAGCCAAACTAGTACATTCTTTGACACCAATGATATTTGGATGATCTGCCAAGCGAAGCATGGTTTCTGGAGTCAATTCGACAACTACACGCCCTGGAATGTTATAGATAATAATAGGTAGATCAGAAGCATCTGCGATGGCCTTAAAGTGCTGATACATTCCTTCTTGAGAAGGTTTATTGTAGTAAGGAACAATAGCAAGTCCAGCTGCAAAGCCGCCAAAGTCTGCTACTTCTTTGACAAACTCTATAGAGTCACGCGTATCATTAGTACCTACACCCGCAATCAAAGGAACGCGTCCATTGACAATCTTTTGTACAGCTGCAAACAACTCCAACTCCTCATCGTGAGTTAATGTCGGACTCTCAGCAGTGGTCCCTGCGAGAAGAATTCCATCCGTATGATGAGCCAATAAATGTTCAATCAAGGCTGGAATAGCATCAAAGTTGATGGAACCATCCTCGTGGAAGGGGGTAATAAAGGCTGTGATGATTTTACACTCTTTTAAATCTTGATAAGACATGAGAAACACCTCTCTATTTCAAAGAAGGAGTTCATCTGAACTCCTAAACGATATAACTATTTTAATTCAAATTTCAATTCAGCTGTTGGACGAACCAAGTCACGTTCATGAAGGGTTTCAGCAATCTGAACTGAGTTCCAAGCAGCACCTTTGAGCAGGTTATCAGAAACAACCCACATGTGGATTCCTTTTTCTGCATCCAAGTCTTTACGGATACGACCAACAAAGGTATCACGAGAACCCACTGCATTAATGGCTTGAGGATAAATTTGATGAGCCACATCATCTTCAAGAACAGCACCTGGGAAGGCTGCGATAGCTGCTTTTACTTCTTCAATTGGAGCCACTTCTTTTGTTTCGATGTAAACAGACTCAGAGTGAGCTGACAAGACTGGAATACGCACACATGTTGCAGATACTGCAATGCTATCATCTTCCATGATTTTCTTAGTTTCCTTAGTCATCTTCATCTCTTCGTAAGTGTAATCATTGTCAGTGAAGACATCGATTTGTGGAAGAGCATTGAAGGCGATAGGATAGTGTTTCTTGTCCCCACCTGAAGGCAAGATTTCGGCATGTAAATCACGTGGGGTTACACCATCATTCAAGACTTCACGAAGTTCACGTTGTGTCTCAAGAATTGCTCCCATACCAGCACCTGAAACTGCTTGGTAAGTTGAAACAATGATACGGTCCAATCCCCATTTTTGGCGAACTGGCTCAAGAGCCACCATCATTTGGATTGTTGAACAGTTAGGGCAGGCAATGATACCGTTGTGAGCATCAAGTGCATGAGCATTGACCTCTGGAACAACCAAAGGAACATCTGGATTTTGACGGAAGTAAGATGTATTATCTACTACTACCGCTCCAGATTTAACTGCGTATGGTGCATATTTAGCTGATGTAGAACCACCTGCTGAAAAGAGAGCAATATCAACTCCTTCAAAGGCTGTTTCAGTCGTTTCTTCAATCGTAATATCTTGATCTTTAAATTTCAAAGTCTTGCCTGCTGAACGTGCAGAAGCAAGTAAACGAATTTTATCGATTGGAAGTGTTGATTCTTCCAACATTTTTATCATCTGAGCTCCGACAGCACCTGTCGCGCCGACTACAGCAACTGTATATCCCATAAATAACCTCTTTCGGAATTTTCTAAAAATTTCTATAATAGATGTATTATACTACTTTTTCCATGAATTGCAAAGCTTTTTCATCATTTTTTAGAAAATAAAAATCCCCAGTCGCTAGACTAGGGACTAAGAGGCATCTTCATGTGATGAGCAAGTTCACACAACTCATCAAGGTCCGCTCCTGCGTTATGACCTCCTTATGCTCAATAGTAGTCCGAAGACTACCTATCGACTCATCGCGTCTATTATATTACTAGAAATAAGTGGTTTTGTCAATAAGAAATTTTTGCAGGATGACTTTTATTATACAAAAGTCAGAATTTTTTCTCGCGAGCATAAGAAAAAAACTCTTGTATTCAAGAGTTTCCCTGAAAATATTATGCTAATTGCCGGGATTGAACCGGCGACCTCATCCTTACCATGGATGCGCTCTGCCAACTGAGCTAAATCAGCTTACTTGAAAAGTATACTATAATCAGAAAATCTTGTCAAGTTTCCTTAGATATTTTCCATAAGAAAAAGCCAGGCAAGAGCTACCTAGCTTGTCTTCTTCTATTTGCTTAAATCGATTCGACGACCAATTTTACCGATAATAATCGCTCCAATAATTAATGAAGCAAATTCACCAATTCCTGTTGTAAACCAAGTAAGGAAAAATGGTAATTGCGCTACCATATTCAACTCGGCAGCGATAGTAAACATAGAAATCGAAAAGAGGATTGAAAAGAAAAAATGATCTTTTCGAATTAATCCGTTAAAGAGGTAATCTTTGCTGTATTTTGCAAAGAGCCAAACACCTAGACTGAGGAATACTAAGGTTGATCCACCACCAACAAAGACATCTAGCAGTCCGAAGCTAAAGAAATTAGCAATCATACAACCGATGGTAACTCCTATGATGTACTTAGGATTGTAAAAAGCCATAAAGTTCATCATTTCTGAGATACGGAACTGATAAGCACCATAGCTAATGGCATTTAGGGGTGGTGTGACAGTTAAAACGACATAGATAGCAGCAACGATTGCAATATCTGCAACATCACGAATAGTTAATTTTTTCATGTTTTCTCCTTTGGCGGTTTCCCGCGTGTAATATGCTTGGTGAAAGAAGCTAAGCACCAAGGGTTGATTCAATCAACCTTACTAGTATAGCACAATAGCCTGCTTTATGCTATACTAAAAACATGAAAATTTGTATTCAAAAATTTCTTAGCAATGAAATCTTAGCCTATCTCTTTTTTGGCCTTGCAACAACCCTAGTTTCGATTCTCTCACGATTAGTCATTTATCAACTAACACACAAAGAACTTCTCGCTACTGGACTAGCAAATATTATCGGTATCCTCTTTGCCTTTATCACAAATGATACAATCGTGTTTAAGCAAGCTAGACAGAATTGGTCAATCCGTTTAGTAAAATTTACTATAGCACGTCTTTCTACTTTTCTGTTAGACTTGTTTTTAACTTTTCTCTTTGTAAGCCAATTTCCTAATATTATCGGACAATTTGTAAATGATAATATTGACAAAGTTAATAGTATTGAAACAGTTATTTCACAATTCTTAATAATTATCCTCAATTACATTTTTAGTAAGGTATTTATTTTTAAAAAATAAGAAAAAATTTAAGCATATACCTTGCAAGAGCTTCTTAATTAATATATAATTAAGAGTAAAAATTTTTTGAAAGGGAAAATGAAAATGTTAAAAGATCTTAAAGCATTTTTGCTTCGTGGTAATGTTGTTGACCTTGCTGTCGGTGTGATCATTGCCTCTGCTTTTGGTGCAATCGTTACATCACTTGTTAACGATATCATCACTCCACTTATTTTGAATCCAGCCTTGGAAGCTGCGAAAGTACAAAACATCGCTGATCTTGCTTGGAATGGTGTTACATATGGTAAATTCTTGAGTGCTGTTATCAACTTCCTAGTTATCGGTACTGTTCTCTTCTTCGTTATTAAAGGTATTGAAAAAGCTCAAAGCCTTACTAAGAAAGAAGAAGCTGCTGAGGAAGCTCCAGCTGGTCCAACTGAGTTGGAAGTACTTCAAGAAATCAAAGCTCTTCTTGAGAAAAAATAATCTATTAAAGGATCTAGCGCAAAGCTAAATCCTTTTTTCTTTACTCTTTTGGTAATTTACCTGCTTTCTCAAGCATTTTCTTGATAAGATAAGGCATCTTAACATTCTCACGACCTTTTTTCTCAATCAGTTTTTTCACAAATTCAGGCATTTGTAAATCTTGAGATTCGGCCAAAATGTTTTTCGTCTCATCTGAAGGAACTAACTCATCAAAGGTTTCTTCTTCTGGGAGAAATTCCTTAAACTCTTGATCTTCATTGGCTCTGACTGTATTGACCAAGGCATCAATCAAGCGAGAATCCGTATTTGGCATTGGTGGACGATGGTAGTTGACACCCAATTCCTGACATATCTCATAACATTCCACATCGTTATCAAACAAGACTTCAATGTGCTCACTGATAAAGCTGATTGGTACAAAAATATAATGGTCTGGATGTTCTGTCTGTTCTCTGAGGTACTCTAATACATCTGGCTTAATCCAAGGAATACCGATATCACTCTCACTTTGCCAAGTATTTGTATATTGCTCGGAACTCAAACCTAATTTTTCAGCAACTAACTTGCTATTTTCAAAGATTTGATCGATATAAGGATCACCAAAATCCAAGGCAAAAATAGGAACACTATGGGCTGAAAAGATGACTTTAAAGCTATCCTGCTTTACTTCTTCTTTTAAAATCTTAGCAATTTCATCAGCCCAATAGTTTAAGAGCGCTTCTTCTTGATACCAATCCTTAATAACCAAAAATTGAATTTGTTTGCTTTCTAAAAATTTCTCGTATCCCATGACAGAATAAAAAGAATAATGGGGCTCCAAAATCAAGCAAATACACTGCTCGATTCCATCTTCTTCCATCTGACCAATCACATCTGGAATAAAAGGTTTGGAAAATTTATTGGCAAAATAGACACTATACTCATTCCCCAGTCTAGCTTCTACTAAGGCAACTTCTTCACGGGTAATTCTTTGCAGAGGCGTACCTCCAATACGTACATAATTATCATAGAGTGTTTGAATCTCGTGGTCTTGAGGTCTCACTCCACGACGAATATTTGTGAAAAAATCAGCCACACCTTCAAAGGTAATCTCTTCTGGCGAACCGAAAGTCATCATTAAAATTGCTTTTTTCATAATTGCTTCCTTGTGATGTTTTTATCAAGTTTATTTTATCATTAATTCGTTGATAAGTAAACGCTAACACAAAGAATTTCCCTAACTTCTGTCTTTTGTTTTTCTTTTCTTTATATGATACAATGGAAAAAATGAATTCAAAAGGAGTTTTTTATGACTTACCCCAATCTCTTGGACCGCTTCTTAACCTACGTTAAGGTCAACACGCGCTCTGATGAACACTCTACTACTACTCCAAGTACGCAGAGTCAGGTTGACTTCGCGACAAATGTCCTAATTCCTGAAATGAAACGTGTTGGATTACAAAATGTTTATTATCTACCAAATGGTTTTGCAATTGGAACCTTGCCAGCCAACGATCCATCGTTAACACGTAAGATTGGCTTCATCTCCCACATGGATACTGCTGATTTTAATGCCGAAGGAGTCAATCCACAGGTAATTGAAAACTACGATGGTGGTGTGATTGAACTAGGGAATTCTGGTTTCAAATTAGATCCGGCTGACTTCAAGAGTCTTGAAAAATATCCAGGACAAACACTCATCACAACCGATGGAACAACCTTGCTAGGTGCTGATGACAAGTCAGGAATTGCTGAGATTATGACAGCCATTGAATATCTAACTGCCCATCCTGAAATCAAGCACTGTGAAATTCGTGTTGGTTTTGGACCAGATGAGGAAATCGGTGTTGGTGCTAATAAATTTGATGCAGAAGATTTTGATGTTGATTTTGCCTACACAGTTGATGGTGGCCCACTAGGCGAACTTCAGTACGAGACATTCTCAGCAGCTGGAGCTGAATTGCATTTCCAAGGGCGCAATGTTCACCCTGGTACTGCCAAAGGTCAGATGGTCAACGCTCTTCAGCTAGCAATTGATTTTCATAATCAACTTCCAGAGAATGACCGACCTGAGTTAACGGATGGTTACCAAGGATTCTATCATCTTATGGATGTGACTGGTAGTGTCGAGGAGGCGCGTGCAAGCTACATCATTCGCGATTTTGAAAAAGATGCCTTTGAAGCGCGTAAAGCAGCTATGCAGTCTATTGTTGATAAGATGAATCAAGAACTTGGTAGTGACCGTGTCACCCTAAACTTGACAGACCAGTATTACAATATGAAAGAAGTCATTGAGAAGGATATGACGCCAATTACCATTGCTAAAGCCGTTATGGAAGATCTGGGTATCACACCTATTATCGAACCAATCCGTGGTGGAACAGACGGCTCTAAAATTTCCTTTATGGGAATCCCAACTCCAAATATCTTTGCGGGTGGTGAAAACATGCACGGACGTTTTGAATACGTTAGCCTTCAGACTATGGAACGTGCAGTTGATACCATCATTGGTATCGTAGCTTATAAAGACTAAAAAAGACGAGGTAGCTCAGCTACTTCGCCTTTCTTTTTATTGAGCTGGTTTTTCTTGATTTCCAGTACTTGTTGTAGATTCTGTTGTTTCCTTTTCTGAAGTTGATTCAGCAGGTTTAGAATCTGTTGCGTTGTTTGGTTTGTTTTCGTCGTTTGCAGTATCACTGTTAGATTCTACAGCTACGTTTGGTTGGTTCTCAGCACTTGTCTTATCACCATTTGATTCAGCATTTGTTGATGGAGTTGCTTCTTCACTTGCACTTGATTTTGACTTGATTTCTTGATTCAAGACCAGAATAGCTTTTGTCAATTCAAGTAAAGCAGCTTTATCTTTACTCTTAGCAGAAAGTTGATCTAGTAGAGCATCAACCTTATCAAAGTCCGCATCAGAACCCTTATTGTTTTCTAAATAAGCATGAAGCGACATAAGAATATCGTAGAGTTTTTGATAGAGAACAAGCGTCTGAGGATCTTGCTCAGCATTTTCCTTCTCTTGTTGAAGGGCGCTAGCGATACGAGTTAAGACATCTTTCACCTGACTGTTTACTTCATCCAAGTCTGCATCAGCCTTGTTTGTGGCAGCTTTGAGATTTTCTACTTCTTCTGCCAAGGATTGTCTGATGCCTTCTTCTTGGATTTGTTCCAAGAGTTGATTTGCCTTGCTCAAGAGACTTTCTACTTGTTCCTTGCTAACATGATTGACATGCTCTTCCGGCATAAAGTCTCCGTACAATTCTTTCAAGAAACCATAAATAGCTGTCTTGGCACTTTGATTATCAACTTTTTCAGTATCTAGAACTGTCTGACTTGATTTCGCAGTAGTTGGTTGAGCTTTCAAAGCTTCTTCCACTTCTTGTTTTGCCTGATAGATACTTGGGAATAATTTGTTCAATTCTGCTGCCTTCAGGAAGGATTGAGATTGATACAAGGTCCAAGTCAACTGAGCTACTTTGTTTCGAAGTTCATCACTCAAACGACCGTCATTTACGTGTTCGTAGAAATACTTGATGTATTCTACAGTTGTAACACCTGTTCGGTCATTAAAGTCTTGAAGAGCCTGAAGTTGTGATTCAACCGCTGATAAACCAGCCTCATCTTTAGCTAACTTAGCTTCTTGAAGTCGAACGAGAAGGTCTTTCTTAGGAAGTCCATAAGAATCTGTATCCAGTGTGTTGATTTTATCAATCAAGGCTTGATATTTCTTATCTAGAGCGCTCGTTTCAACAGGTTTGACACTTTCATCAATATGGATATATTGCTTATCAAAGAGTTCAAGTGTTGCAAGATAACCCGCTGTAGAGTTAGTTGCCAGTTTCTTCATGTTTTCAGTAAACTGACCTAAGGCTAACTCAATCTGTCTTTGTGCAATAGGCTTGTCTTTATAGATGCTTCTGCTATCAGATAGAAGTTGGTCTACTTTTGCCAAGACCGCCTTCTCATCAAAAGCACCAGGTTGGTAGTTGGATTGTAGGGCTGGAATCTTGTTTTTTAACGCTACTTCATAGCCCTTCGTTTGAACCTTGATGTAGTGATTGTGGTCGCCATGAGGAATCACAAAACTACCATTTTCTACCTGTAAACTATACGGAGACACACCATCTCGCAAAGCAGTGGTATAGAGTTCATTTAGGAAATCAAGTTCTGGATTTCCAGTTTGGAGCGGAATTCGAACGTGTTCCTTACGAACAGCATATGGGTGGATATGAGTTGGATCGTAGGCTTGGTCTGGATTCCCAAAGACAAAGAAGCCGTTTGAAATTCTAATAGCTTCAAGTGGTACACCATAGGTCTTTGAAATGTAAGCTATTTTTTCATCATCACTAGCATCTCTTGAGAAAGACTCTACCGTTTTAGCAAGAGGTTTTACAGGCTCTGCATCATGATGTGTTTTCAAATGATCCTGCGCGGCCTTAATTTGGTCAGCTGTCAAATCCTTCTTGAAGAAGTAATGATTGTGATCACCGTGTGACATCACAAAGCCTTGCTCATCCTCACTAATGACACGATTGGCATCAAAACCGTGATCGTGTTCCTCACCATGATGGTGTCCATGATGATCTTCGTCGTGATCGTCATCATGAGCTGGGCTTGGTGTTGTTGTATTCGCCCCTTTCAAGTGGTCTTGCGCCGCCTTCATTTGGTCTGCTGTCAAATCTTTCTTAAAGAAATAATGATTGTGATCACCGTGACTCATAACAAAGCCTTGCTCATCCTCACTTATGACACGATTAGCATCAAAACCGTGATCATGGTCTTCATCATGATGGTGGCCATGATCATTGCCATATTGATTTTCATGAGCTGGACTTGGTGTTACTAGCGTCTTACCTCTCAAATGATTCTGCGCCGCCTTGATTTGTTCTGGTGTTAGATCCTTCTTAAAGAAATAATGATTGTGGTCACCATGGGTCATGATAAAGCCTGCTGCATCTTCACTGATAATTCGATTGACATCAAAATCATGACCATGTTCGTCATGGTGATGACCGTGTGTATCTTCATCGTGATCATCATGAGCTGGACTTGGTACTGATGGCGTTTTACTTTTCAGATGATTCTGTGCGGCCTTAATTTGTTCTGGTGTTAGATCCTTCTTGAAGAAGTAATGATTGTGGTCACCATGAGTCATGACAAAGCCTGCCGCATCCTCACTGATGACACGATTGGCATCAAAACCATGACCATGTTCGTCATGGTGATGACCGTGTGTATCTTCATCGTGATCATCATGAGCTGGACTTGGTACTGATGGCGTTTTACTTTTCAGATGATTCTGTGCGGCCTTAATTTGTTCTGGTGTTAGATCCTTCTTAAAGAAGTAATGATTGTGGTCACCATGAGTCATGACAAAGCCTTGATCATCCTCACTAATGACACGATCGGCATCAAAACCGTGATCATGGTCTTCATCATGATGGTGGTCATGTCCATCTCCATCATGTCCATGCTCTTCATGCTTAGGGGCCTGACTTCCATGGTCACCGTCTTTCTCATGATGATGGTTTTGCTGAGTAGGTTTTTCTGCTGGTTTGCTTGGATTCTCCAATGGTGTTGGTTTCACACTGTCACTAGTTAGAGGAATCATTCTCGCAATCTTTTCTTCTAATGCAGAAAGCTTTGTATAGGGAATGAAATGATAGTGATTTCCATGAGGAATCGCTACACCACTCGGTGTCCTGCTTAAAATCTTAGCAGGATCAAAAGTCAAACCATCCGATTCAGCATATCGTTGAGTACTTGGAAGAGCATAGAGCTGCTGTAATAGACTTTGAAGACTCTCGGCTTTATTACTTGGTATTTCAGCCTGTTGAATAGGCTTGGTAGTTTGACCAGTCCCATTTGTACTTGGACGATAGTCAGTCACACTAGGCTGATTTCTAGTTCCAGAGAGGTAAGCTTGTGCTGCAGCCAATTCACTAGCAGACAAGGAACTCTTTGGAATGTAGTGGTAATGTCCTCCGTGAGGGACGATATAAGCATCACCAGTATCCTCTATAATATCAGATGCATTAAAGATGTAGCCATCATCAGTAGTATAGCGACCTTGAGATTGAGCAAGCGCCACTGCACTATGAGATGTTGGTGCATCGTGAGTATGACCTTGTTTTTGGCGTTCAATTTCGTCCTTCGAACGAACGTTATCCGCATGTGCCACATCCTTAAGGTAAACATAATACTTACCATCCACCTTGATAATGTAACCACCTTTGACTTCGTTAACAATATCAGCGTCTTTAAGTTGATAATTGGCATCTTTCATCAAAAGTTCTTCACTGAAAATCGCATCAAAAGGAACTTTCCCATTATAATAATGGAAATGATCACCGTGTGAAGTCACATAACCTTGATCAGTAATTTTCACAACAATCTGTTCAGCCTGGATATCTTCTTTTTTGCTGACTTGATCTGGTGTTTGTGTCTCTGTTTTTTGAGTGTCTTGTTTCCCATCGACATAAGATACACGATTCGTATCTTTGTTCTCTCCTGTCTGATGTTGATTCAATGCATAAATACAAAGACTTAAAGAAAGGACGACAGCTGCACCAGCAGCAAGTTTCTTCTTATTTATTTTCATAATCTCCTCATTTCAATTCTTCTGCTAAAATACTCATATTTTCTTCAAGATTTTCTAGATAAGTCTTGTCATTTTTTGGGTCCGCCTCTAAAGGATTCAGAGTTTTAAGACCCACACCTGTTGATTTGACAAGAGTTTCAGCTACTTTCGAAGAAGCATTACTTTCTGTAAAAATCGTTTTAACCTTATAGGTTTTAACAAATTCCTGAATTTCTGTTAGTTGTCTTGGACTTGGTTCTTGTTCTGGAGAGATACCTGCGATTCCAAGTTGATTGAGTCCAAATCGCTTAGCTAGATAAGAAAAGGCTGTATGTTGGGTTACAAATGTTTTCTGACTCGCTTTTTCAAATTTAGGCTGGAATCTATTAGTTAATTCTTGAGCTTTTTTGATAAAGGCTTGCGCATTTTTCTGATAAGTTTCTTTGTGCTCACTATCAACCTCTGAAAGTTTATCAGCGATAATCTGGGCTTCTTCGCCAGCTTTTTCAGGATCTAGCCATGTGTGAGGGTCATAGAGTGTCTTTTCATCAACTCCATCCCCTGCTTCCACATCTTCTAGCCCTGGGACACGATCCAATGTCATTCCTTCAGAAGCCTCTAAAACCTTAACTTTGGATTTTTTTAGATTGGGATCCAGACTTCCTGCCCAAGATTCAAGCGTATGAGAATGGTAAACAAAGACATCTGCATCATAGATGGCTGCGATATCATTGGCCGAAGGTTCAAAGGAGTGAATACCGCTACTTGACTGAATCATCCGAACATCATTCAAGTCACCAGATACTTCCTTAACCATGGCATAGATAGGGTAAAAACTGGTCACGATTTTCATCCCTTTACCTGACTGGCTTTCCTTTTGGCCACAAGCAGCTAATACCAGAGCCAATACACTGCTCATCAATACTAAAATCGTCCTCTTTTTCACCATAACTCCTTAACTAGTGTTTAACCATTTAATTAACTAGTAAATAGTTTATCTTTTTTTATTTAATAAGTCAAGATTTTTAATCGTCAAAAATAAAATCACTGCTTAGGACTCTTTGATTCATTTTTTTAAGACAGTAAACCCCAGCTTTTTTAACAAAGAAAAGGACATTATTCTATCAAAAATAGAACAATATCCTTTCGAATAGATTATAACTAATAAAAATCTTTTAAGGTTTTATTTGTTTTAGTGTCTTAATGTCATACATCACTAATTCACCGTTTTTATTGTAAAATTGAACCCCTTCTGGTTGAAAGATTAGAAACTTAGGATCAATTTGAGCAATTTTCGCTAACTTTTCTATATGTTCATTTAAAGTTACTTTATCTAACCCATAGTTTGGTAAATCATCGTCATTTTCTTCTTTGGAATTTTCTTTATTTTCTGAAGGAATTCCGTTTGTTGTACCAGTCTCATTCACCCCTATATTTTTCTTCGGTTGCTCTTCATTTTTATCTACAGCAGTCTTATTCTTATCACTATTTTCAGTATTGTTTGAATCAGGTTTTAATTCTTCATTAGGATGTGTAGTCGTTTCAGTTTTGGAGTCTTTTTCTTTCATTCTTTTGGCAATTAAGTCTTGAGCTTGTTTCCACTCTACTTCTGATAAGTCGGATTTAGTGATACTTCTCAATGAACCACCTCCAGCTCTTGGAATACTAAATGATTTGTCTTCCCATACAAAAGTTTCTTTTGCCAATACATCTTTCGGATCAAAAATATAACCATCTGGAGTTGCAAATCGACCTTCTGCAAGAGCTTTCTGAACTTCTTCAGCAGAATGGATAATTTGCCAATTCTGCATTCCAGTGCGTTTTTCAATAGGAGTCACATTAGCGATAACGGAACCTGAGTCCTCGTGACCCGGCTTAGACCAAACTTCAGGACGAACCTCAGGGTGTTGCATGACATATTTAATAGTCGCAATTTGATCAGGCTCTAACCATGAGTAAGGCACAACGTGAATATGATCAATGTGTGGAATAATGAATGAACTTCCAGTATCATAGGTAGTATTCGCTGCATGCATCGGCAAACTTGAGACATCTACAGCCAATCTTGGTTTGATCCCTGTGTCCACAATATCATAGCGATAATGATCTCGATCCTTAAGCATGAGTTCTTGTTCAGAAAAAGCAATTTGAGTAAGATCAAGTTCATCTCGAGAGTAGAAGTATTCTTTTCCGTTTTCTTTAAGAACATAGCCTACTTTACCATCTTTAGTCACTTTACCAGTCACTTTTTTTGAATCAAATTTTGGTTTTTCTTTGTTATCCATATTCTCTGAAGGAATAACACTCTCATTAGGTTGGCCTTTTTCCTTCATCCACTTGCTAACTTCATCTAGTTCAAATTGTTCTAACTCTCCAAATCCCACATAATGGAAATGATTTCGATGTCTCGCTATAATGCCTGATTTATCAACTGAATAGATAGAATCTTTACTGAATACATATCCATCACTAGTGTCATATGGTTTGCCATCCAAACCCTTACCATAAGCCTTAATTGAATTTCCTAAAAATGTATGCTCAACTGTACTGTTTGTTGGCTTTTGAGTATTTACTGGCCTGTTGTTTCCGTTATTTTGTCCTTTTACTGAAATCATTCTCGCAATCTTCTGCTCTAAATCAGACATTTGAGAATAAGGGATAAAATGATAATGGTCTCCGTGAGGCACTGCAACACCATTTGCAGTTTTTCTTGTAATCTGCGCCGGATCAAAGACAAGCCCATCTGATTCCACAT